>JGI24707J26582_10001304_pt1 | contig 19572 bp, 20 predicted proteins | sample BioPla1DNA1_FD_26582 | JGI IMG/M metagenome (IMG submission 26582)
GAAGATGCTATTAAGCTATATGAAGCTAAGGAGGCCGACTTCCCTGAGGTAGAACATCTAAGGGAGATTGAGAGAGTAATACTATTAAAGGTAATAGATAGTAAATGGACGGCCCATATAGACGATATGGATCAACTTCGTCAAGGTATTGGACTTCAAGCTTATGGCCAGCGTTCGCCGATTGTGGAATATAAATTCCAGGGATATGAAATGTTTGAGGCTCTAATTGCAGCTATAAGACAAGATACTGTTAAAGCCCTTATGAATGTAAGAGTTGAGCAGAAGTTAGAAAGAGAAGAAGTTGCTAAGGTGACAGGTACCAATAGAGATGATACTGTAGCCAATGCACCTATAAGAAGAACTAGTAAAAAGATACTACCCAATGATCCATGTTCCTGTGGTAGTGGTAGAAAATACAAGCACTGTTGTGGCCGCAATGCATAATTATTATGTGCATAATTATACGGAAACACTTGCGTTTTACTATAGTATGATATATAATTTGAAAGATGAGGTGGCAAGATGGTAGAACTAGATCAGTATAAATATACATTGAATAATTACGATAAGCCTTTACAAGAAGTGGGGGATTCACTTTGACCTGTCTAATAAGAAAGAGCGGGTTAAAGAAATAGAGAGAATCATGGAGGAACCAGGCTTTTGGGATAGTACCGATAGAGCGCAATCCTTTATGAAAGAGCTGAAGAATCTTAAAGATACTATTGATGAATTCGAGCAACTGGTAGAAAAATATGAGGATGTACAAACTCTTATTGCTATTAGTACTGAGGAAAATGATGCCTCCCTTATTCCAGAGATAAAAGAGGCGTTGGATGAATTTATTAATAGATTTGAAGAGGTTAAATTACAAACCTTATTATCTGAAGAATATGATCATCATAATGCAATACTTAGTCTACATGCAGGAGCTGGTGGAACGGAGAGCTGTGATTGGGCTAGTATGCTTTACCGAATGTATCAGCGATGGGCAGATTCTAAGGGATATACAACAGAGGTTTTAGATTACCTTGACGGGGAAGAGGCTGGTATTAAGTCCATTACCCTTCAAATTAATGGTGAAAATGCTTATGGTTACTTAAAGTCGGAGAAAGGTGTCCACAGATTGGTGCGTATATCTCCTTTCAACGCAGCAGGTAAACGGCAAACATCTTTTGTATCCTGTGATGTAATGCCTGATATTAAAGAGGATATAGATATAGAGATTAATGAGGCTGACCTAAGGATTGATACTTATCATGCCAGCGGTGCGGGAGGACAGCATGTTAATAAAACCTCTTCAGCTATTAGAATTACCCATATACCAACTAATATTGTTGTGCAATGCCAGAACGAAAGATCTCAATTACAAAACAAAGAAAAGGCTATGCAGATGTTAAAAGCCAGGCTTTACCTATTGAAACAGCAGGAGAATCTTGAAAAGATTTCCGACATAAGAGGTGAAGTCAAAGAAATCGGATGGGGGAATCAGATTAGGTCCTATGTACTGCAACCCTATACCTTGGTAAAAGATCACAGAACTAATGAAGAAGTGGGCAATGCTGATAGCGTATTGGATGGCAATATTGATCCATTTATAAACGCATATCTTAAATGGAATGCCCAAAAGGGTCGCCAAGCATAACTTATGAGGAGGAGTAGTAATGCAAAGTACAAAGTACGCTATATTTAAGCAGGGAAATGTAGAATGTGGATTAAATGTTATGGAAGTACAGGCTATAGAAAAGGTTGGTTCCATGAAAGAAATCACAGATACTGCAGAAAATATTAAGGGTATAATTAATTTGCGTAATATGGATATTCCAGTGTATAGCTTACGTGGCAAATTTGGATTGGCAGATAAGGAACCAGATGAAAACACTAGACTGCTGATTGTATCATCCAATGGAATTCTTATGGCTTATGAAGTGGATGAAATGATGAATATCGTTGAGTTGGAAACTGATCAATTATACGAGCCACCTACATTAGTTAAAAATAAGAATACTTCTTACCTGGACAAAGTAGCTTATTTTGATGGTAAGATTGTATTTATAATGAATCCTGACGGCATACTGACCGATGAAGAGCAGAAGAATATAAAGGTATTAGTAAGCGAAGGAGCGGGAAAAGAAGATTAATTTTATCTATTAATAGGAATAGATAAGAGGAGGATATTATGAAAAAGAAACTTATTTTATTATTTATGTTAACATTTATCTTAACCAGCGTATTGGCTGCCTGCGGTACTAAAGAGAATAACGATGCAGGTAACAATGTAGGGAGCAATGATCAGACTAATCAAAAAGAGAATAATGATGAAGAGAAAAAAACAGCTGATACTGATAAAAAAGATAGTGATAACACCATTATTGTAGGTACAGAGGCAGGTTTTGCCCCATATGAATATATGGTTGGTGATCAAGTGGTGGGTATTGATATGGATATTGCCCAGGCCATAGCTGATCATCTAGGAAAAGAACTGATTATAAGAAATATGGATTTTGACGGAGCTTTAATGGCGGTACAAAATGGTTTGGTTGATTTTGTGGCTGCTGGTGTGTCCATAAGAGAAGATCGCCTTGAAGTTATGGATTTTTCAATTGAATATGTTGACTCAACAGAAGTTGTAGTTGTAAATAAGGAAAACCCTGCAGTAGTAGAGTGCAGTGTTGAAGGTCTTGCAGGCAAGGTAATCGGTGTTCAACAAGGAAATATAGCAGATTTTTGGGTTGAGGAGAATGTAGAGGCTAAAGATATCAAACGTTATGCACAGTTTTCCCAAGCTGCTGAAGCTTTAAAGAATAGAAAAATTGATTGTATAGTTATGGATCAATTACCTGCAGAAAATTTAGTAGAGACCAATCCAGAATTAACTATTATTGATGGAACCTTATTTGAAGATAAGTATGCCATTGCAGTTAAAAAAGGAAATACTGAATTATTAAATGAGATTAATACTGTTATTCAGAAATTGATTGATGAGGGTAAGATTGAAGAATTTACCAGAAATCATACTAGTAAATAAATTATTAAGCTCGATATTGGTAGAAGAGGGGCTGCCGCAATATTTGAGGCTACACCTGTGTACCCAAAACATTATTGCGACAGTCTCTTTTTTATGTATAATATGAAAGACTCTTAATTCTTATTGATTACAACCAAGTCCGTATAGAATAAATAAAGTAAGGAGGTTGGAGAGTGGAGAATATTGTTACATGGGCAAAGGAAGTCTATGAGGCTTTTTATATTGCTTTAATTGTTGATAACAGATATATGGCCTATCTAAAAGGTTTAAGAATAACTATAATTATTTCTTTAATGGCAATACTTATAGGTACTGTAATCGGTGGAATTATAGCTATCATTAAAGTAACTGCCAAAAACTATAATAAAAAATGGGTAGGTAGAATCTGTGATGTCTATATCAATGTAATCCGTGGTACTCCAGTTGTAGTTCAATTATTGATTATGTATAATCTGATTTTTGCCTCAAGAAGTACTAATGAGATAATTGTGGGAGCAGTTTGCTTTGGTATCAATTCTGGAGCTTACGTTGCTGAAATCATAAGAGCTGGTATAGAATCTATAGATAAAGGGCAGATGGAGGCAGGGAGATCCCTAGGACTTAATTTTGCGCAAACAATGCGCTTGATTATTATGCCTCAGGCCATTAAGAATATATTACCGGCACTTGGCAATGAATTTATTATCTTAATAAAAGAAACATCTGTAGCCGGCTATATTGCTGTAACGGATTTAACAAAAGCTGCACAATATGTGGTATCAAGAACTTGGAATCCTATGCCTCCTTATATCATCACTGCAGTTTGCTATATGATTTTAGTTTTAGGTTTATCAAAACTTCTGTCCAGGTTTGAAAGGAGGTTATCAAAAGGTGATCACCGTTAAGAATCTAAAAAAAGCCTTTGGTGACCATATGGTTTTAAAAGGAATTAATGAAACCATTCAAAAAGGTGAAAAAGTAGTAGTCGTTGGACCATCTGGTTCTGGTAAATCGACTTTTTTACGTTGTCTAAACCTTTTAGAGACTCCAACTGAAGGAGAAGTATGGGTTGATAATAATAATATTACTGATAAAAAAACCAACATTAATTTGGTACGTAGAAAAATGGGCATGGTATTTCAACAATTTAACCTATTTCCTCATATTTCAGTTAAGGAGAACATAACTTTGGCACCAGTGAAATTAGGTCTAATGACAAAATCTGAGGCAGATATGAAGGCTATGGAGCTGCTCACAAGGATAGGTTTAGCTGATAAAGCCAATGCTTATCCCAATCAACTCTCTGGCGGACAAAAGCAGCGGATAGCAATTGTTCGAGCCTTAGCAATGAATCCAGAAGTTATGCTTTTTGATGAGCCTACCTCGGCTCTAGATCCTGAGATGGTTGGAGAAGTCTTAGATTTGATGGTTCAGTTGGCTGAAGAAGGAATGACTATGGTAGTGGTAACCCATGAGATGCAATTTGCTAAAAAAGTGGCTAACCGTGTTCTTTTCATGGACGAAGGTCATATAATAGAGCAAAATAGCCCTGATGAATTTTTTAATAATCCTAAACATACTAGGACAAAGGAATTTCTCTCTAAGATACTTTAATCTAAATTTAACACAGAACCATAGTAGTATTTGATATATATCTTATAAAACGGGGAATTACACTGAGCTTAAAATTGGTGTGTTCCCTTTTTTTATTCATCATGAAATTCCTCCAAACTGTCTAGGAATAAAAGAGTCCTTAATAATTTCCTATAAGTACAATAAGTTATAATTGGCTATTGTTTATATAAAATGAATAGATCTATAGGGTTATTGTAATTTTATGCATAAAATTTCTTATTTTTAAGATAACTTTGTATAATATAATAGTTGCTTTTTATGCAAAACTATGGTAACATATCTTTCTTAGAAAGACAATTGTATTTGTTAGACACACAATATATATATGGTACATAGGTTTATGAGTTTTTATTCAGGGGGTGTAAGTATATATGAATGCTGATAAGTATTATATCGTTAAAGAAAAGGCATTGCCTGAAGTACTTTTAAAAGTAGTTGAAGCAAAAAGATTATTGGATTCTGAAAGGGCTCTTACTGTACAAGAGGCTACTGAAGCCGTTGATATCAGTAGAAGTTCATTTTATAAATATAGAGATGACATTTTTCCTTTTTATGAGAATACAAGGGGTAAAACCATAACATTTATGTTTCAGATGGATGATAAACCAGGACTTTTGTCTAAGGTACTTAATAAAGTAGCAGCCAAAGAAGCAAATATATTAACGATACATCAGAGTATACCTGTTAATGGAATTGCAGTACTTACCTTAAGTATCGAAATTTTACCCCAGACCTGTAGTGTACCTACATTGGTTGAGGAAATTGAAAAGTTAGATGGTGTACATTATATAAAAATTGTTTCAAGAGAATAAATTGACTTTAGAATGGAGGAAATAAATATGATTAATATTGCTGTTCTGGGATATGGTACCATTGGTTCTGGCGTTGTAGAGGTTCTTAGTATCAATGGTGATAGTATAGAAAAAAGGGCTGGAGACAAAATTAACGTCAAGTATGTACTAGACAAGAAAGAGTTTCCTGGGGATCCCATTATGGAAAAATTAGTCCATGATTATGATATTATACTAAATGATCCTGAAGTTAAGATTGTTGTAGAGGTTATGGGTGGAATTGAACCAGCCTTTACATTTGTTAAAGGTGCTCTTCTAGCTGGTAAAAGTGTTGTAACCTCCAATAAAGAATTGGTGGCAAAGCATGGAGCGGAATTACTAAGTATAGCAAAGGAAAAAAATCTAAACTTCCTATTTGAAGCCAGTGTGGGTGGCGGTATACCAATTATCAGACCTCTCAATCAGTCTTTGACTGCCGATGAGATAGAAGAAATCACTGGTATTCTAAATGGTACTACCAATTATATTTTAAGCAAGATGAGCGAAGAAGGTATCGATTTTGAGACTGCCCTTAAGGATGCACAAAATAAAGGTTATGCGGAGCGAAATCCTGAGGCAGATGTGGAAGGATATGATGCTTGCAGGAAGATAGCTATATTATCCTCCCTTGCATATGGCATGCAAGTAGATTTTGAAGATATTTATACTGAAGGAATTACCAAAATAACTGATATTGATATAAAGTATGCCAAATCCATTGGGGCAAGAATAAAATTATTTGCATCCAGTGTAAAACAAGAAGAGAAAGTTTATGCCATGGTAGCCCCAGTGATGATTAAGAATAATCATCCCTTATATAGTGTAAATGATGTATTCAATGGGATATTTGTAAAAGGTAATGTAATTGGAGACGTTATGTTTTATGGTAGTGGGGCTGGAAAACTTCCAACAGCCAGCGCTGTTGTGGCAGACGTAGTAGATGTTGCGAAACATTTGAACAAAAACATCTGGACTATTTGGAGTAGTAAGAAGTTGAACCTTGCTGATGTTAATAATATTAAGCATAGATTTTTTGTACGTATTTCCGATAAAGATAATCAATTATCTACTAAGATAAGGGAGCTATTTGGCTCAGTAGAGTTATTGTCATTGGAAGGCCTTCAAGAGGAATATGGATTTATAACATCAGAATTAACAGAAAGGGAGATGAAGGAAAAGTTAAAACAGTTACCTGTTATTAATTCCATTAGGGTAAGGTTTTAGCACTGAAAGAAAGGACTGGAGATATGAAATACATTATTGTTCTAGGCGATGGAATGTCAGATGAACCATTACAGGAACTAAATAATAAGACACCATTAGAAGTGGCAGAAACTCCCATGCTGGATTATTTAGCTTCAAAATCAGAATTAGGTCTTGCTTATACCATTCCTGAAGGAATGAAGCCAGGAAGCGATACTGCCAATCTGTCAGTTTTAGGATATAATCCTAAGCAATATTATACCGGAAGATCTCCCTTGGAAGCTCTTAGTATAGGGGTTGATATGAAGGATACAGATATTGCCCTTCGTTGTAATTTAGTAACTTTGTCAGATGGTGAGGAAATATACGAGGATAAGATAATTATTGACCATAGTTCTGGAGAGATATCTACCGAGGATGCCATAGTACTTCTGGAAGCGGTAAGAAAAGAATTAGGTAATGAGATATATAAGTTCTATGATGGCACTAGCTATAGACATCTTACTATATGGGACCATGGCTCAGTGGTGGATCTTGCGCAGCCTCATGATATACTGGGCAAAGTTATAGGAGAATATTTGCCTGAGGATGAGGCCCTAAGAGAGATGATGAAGAAGAGTTATGACATATTAGATAAGCACCCAATAAATATGGAAAGAAAGGCTAAGGGACTAAATAAGGCTAATTCCATATGGTTTTGGGGTGCTGGAACTAGACCGTCCCTATCATCTTTCAAGGATAAATATGGTAAGTCCGGCGCTATGATTTCTGCTGTAGATCTTCTTAAAGGCATAGCTATAGGGGCCAAGATGAAAGTTGTTCAAGTACCTGGGGCTGATGGTACCCTGGATACTAATTATGAGGGTAAGGCCATGGCAGCAGTCAAGGTGCTTTTAGAGGAAGGTTATGATTTTGTATATATCCATGTGGAGGCTCCCGATGAGATGGGTCACCAGGGAAGTATACCTAAGAAGATAAAAGCTATTGAGTATCTGGATCAAAGGGTTATCCGAATTGTAGTTGAAGAGATGAAGAAGATGGGTGTAGATTATCGCATGTTAATAATGCCAGACCATCCAACTCCTATACATTGCAGAACCCACACCAGCGACCCAGTGCCTTATCTTCTGTATGATAGCACAAAGGAGCAAAACAATAAGTGGCTTTATAATGAAAAAGAAGCACAGCTCAGTGGCAATGCGGTGAAGGAAGGCTATACCATTATTAGCAAATTATTAAATATATAGATGGTTTATAGGTCGAATTTTATATGTACATTCCTTTACAAGAATATAAAATAATTAATACACATAAAACTTTAATAATGTAGGAGGCATCTATGTTAATAGTTAAGAAATTTGGTGGCTCATCAGTGGCTGACAAAGAAAAAATCTTTAATGTAGCCAAAAGGTGCATCGAAGATTATCAGAAAGGCAACGATATAGTAATTGTATTATCCGCTATGGGAAAAACAACTGACCATTTATTAGAACAAGCCAGGGATATTAATCCCAAAGCTTCAAAAAGAGAAGTTGATATGCTCCTAACTACAGGAGAGCAGATTTCAGTAGCCCTTATGGCAATGGCCATTAATGCCCTTGGTGTACCGGCAGTTTCCCTAAATGCATTTCAGGTAGCCATGCATACAACCTCTGCTTATGGTAATGCCAGATTAAAAAGAATTGATACCGATAGAATAAAAAATGAGTTAGAAAATAAGCGTATCGTAATAGTGACAGGTTTCCAAGGTATTAATAAGTATGATGATTATACCACCCTGGGAAGAGGCGGTTCCGATACAACAGCCGTTGCTCTAGCTGCTGCCCTACACGCTGATAAATGTGAGATTTATACAGACGTTGATGGGGTATACACTGCTGATCCTAGAATTGTTAAAAATGCAAAGAAACTTAATGAGATTACCTATGGTGAGATGCTAGAGTTAGCTTCTCTAGGGGCGGGTGTATTGCACAATCGTTCAGTAGAAATGGCTAAAAAATACGGTGTGCAATTGGTTGTTAGATCCAGCTTAAATAATAGTGAAGGTACTGTGGTTAAGGAGGAAATTAATATGGAAAAAATGCTTGTTAGCGGAGTAGCATCGGATAAAAACACAGCAAGAATTGCGGTAATCGGTTTAGAGGATCAACCGGGAGTAGCATTTAAATTATTTAATCATTTAGCAAGACATAATGTGAACGTTGATATTATATTACAGTCCGTAGGAAGAGACGGAACAAAGGATATCAGTTTTACAGTTAAAGAAGATGATTTAGATGAGGCAGTTGCTATTTTAGAAAGACACCGTGCAACAAGTCTTAAGTGCCAGAAAATAGATGTAGAGCGTGATGTTGCCAAAGTATCCATTGTTGGTGCTGGTATGATGACTAATGCTGGGGTTGCGGCTAAGATGTTTGAGGCCCTATATGATGTAGGTGTAAATATCAAGATGATATCTACTTCTGAAATCAGAGTTACTGTTTTAATAGATGAAGTTCATGTGGAAAAAGCAATGAACGCTGTTCATGATAAGTTTTTACTTTCTTAATATAAAATATTGATTGTTAAAGTCCGAGAATATTCATTGGTATTTATGAGAAATGTGATTGTGGTGTTTTAACTATAAGAATATTTTTAATATGTACATTGAAATCCTCGGGCTTATTTATAAGTAGCCATTGGAATAATATTACAATTAAGTATAATGGAGCATTGAAGAAATTAATTTTTAGTGATATTATAAATAAATATCCTATACAAAAATTTTAACTACTTATTACTTGATGATAGTGGCGGGCATTATACTATAAATACAATTTAAGGAGTAAAACAATGGATATTTTAAAACAGATAAAAGAGGAACTGGGAGTTCGATTAGAACAGGTAGAAGCTGCTGTTAAATTGATTGATGAAGGGAATACAATTCCTTTTATAGCAAGATATCGTAAGGAAGCAACTGGCTCCCTAGATGATGAACAATTGAGAAATTTATATGAGAGACTACAGTATCTTCGTAATCTAGAAGATAAGAAAACCCAGGTTATTAGTAGCATAGAAGAGCAGGGCAAGCTGACTGATGAACTTAAATTGCAAATACAAGCGGCAACAACTTTAGTGGTTGTAGAGGACTTATACCGGCCTTATCGTCCTAAGAGAAGAACCAGAGCGACTATTGCAAAAGAAAAGGGCCTGGAAGAATTAGCTGCTATTATTCTAAAGCAAGAATTAAATGAACCTCTTGAGAACATTGCGCAAAGGTTTGTTTCTGAAGAGAAAGAAGTAAATACAGTCAAGGAAGCTATAGCAGGAGCTATGGATATTATAGCGGAAGATATTTCTGATGAAGCTGAATATCGTTTTTATATAAGGGATATTACCATAAAAGAGGGAAAGATAACCTCGTCAGTTAAAGATGAAGATCAGGAATCCGTCTATGAGATGTATTATGAGTTTGAAGAAAGTATTGAGAAGATAGCAGGGCATAGGGTATTGGCTTTAAATCGCGGAGAAAAGGAGAAAATACTTACTGTAAAAATAATAGCTCCAGAGGAACGTATTTTAAGATATTTAGAGAAAAAGCTAATCGTTAATGATAACGAAGTGACATATCAAATTCTTAAAGATACCATTGCAGACAGCTATAAAAGGCTAATAGCCCCAGCTATTGAAAGGGAAATCCGCAATGAGTTAACGGAAAAAGCAGAAGATGGCGCTATCAAGGTATTTGGTAAGAACTTAGAACAATTACTAATGCAGCCGCCTATTGCTGGACAGGTAGTTCTGGGTTGGGATCCGGCATACAGAACTGGTTGTAAGCTGGCAGTGGTAGATAGTACGGGTAAAGTGTTGGATACAGCTGTTATTTATCCTACACAGCCACAGAATAAGCTAGAAGAGTCAAAACAGATATTAAAAGGGTTAATAGATAAATATAATATAGATTTAATTTCTATAGGTAATGGCACTGCTTCTAGAGAATCTGAGATGATTGTTGTGGAATTGCTTAAAGAAATTAAGAAGCCGGTAAAATATATTATAGTCAATGAAGCAGGAGCCTCGGTGTACTCTGCCAGCAAACTGGCAACAGAAGAATTCCCTGAATTTGATGTGGGCCAAAGAAGTGCAGCATCTATTGCCAGAAGACTTCAGGATCCCTTAGCAGAATTGGTAAAAATTGATCCTAAGTCCATTGGAGTGGGACAATATCAGCATGATATGAATCAAAAGAAATTAAGTGAAGCTCTAGCTGGTGTTGTAGAGAATTGCGTTAATAGGGTAGGGGTTGACTTAAACACAGCCTCTGTATCCCTGCTTGAATATGTATCTGGTATTACAAAAACCATAGCTAGAAATATTGTGGCATACAGGGAAGCCAATGGCAAATTTAGTAACCGTAAAGAATTATTAAGTGTAGCCAAGCTAGGTCCTAAGACCTTTGAACAATGTGCGGGCTTTCTAAGAATAATGGATGGAGACAATCCTTTAGATGCTACCGGTGTACACCCTGAAACCTATGGAGCTGCCCAAGAATTATTGAATAAATTATCTTTAACTATAGAGGAGTTAAAAGCTAATCAGTTAAGCCAGAAAAATAATAACAAAAATAATGAAGTAACAAAAAGAAAAACTAATAAGAAAAAACCAGGAATCAAAGTAAAAGCTCAAAACACTGCCTTTGGCAAAGCGCTAGCAGAAGCAATTGCCAATGTGGCTGAAAATCCCAGTGATAATATTAATATAGATGAAGGGTATAATGATATTTCAGGTAATAGTATAATAGGCAGAAAGATTAAGGATCTATCCAAAATGGCTGCTGAGCTAGGTGTAGGTGAGATCACTTTAATGGATATCATTAAAGAGCTGGAGAAGCCAGGCCGTGACCCCAGAGATGAGATGCCAAAGCCGATTCTTCGTACCGATGTTTTAGATATGAAGGATTTGACAGAAGGGATGATTCTTAAGGGGACAGTCCGTAATGTTATTGACTTTGGTGCCTTCGTTGATATAGGTGTGCACCAGGATGGTTTGGTTCATATTTCACAGATGTCCAATAAAAAGTTTATAAAGCATCCCCTGGATGTTTTAAACGTGGGCGACATAGTTGAAGTTAAGGTTATGAGTGTGGATGTAGCTAAGAAAAGAATCCAATTAACTATGATTATCTAAGCTTCTGGCTATAATGAAGCATGCCTTTTCCAATAATATCTTGTTACAGTAATATGTTGACATAATAGCGAATATAATATATAGTATTAAACAAGAATAACATAAAGGTAAAATCTTCGGGGCAGGGTGAAAAACATTGGTTTTAATTCCCGACCGGCGGTATAGTCCGCGACTCAAGGAAGCTTAACTGTATTGATATAAATAAGCTACTTGATTGATTTGGTGAAATTCCAAAACCGACAGTAAAGTCTGGATGTGAGAAGATAAGTTGGTAATGAATTTTAAGGCCCCGATTCTACAATCGGGGCTTTTCTGTACTCATTACCACAAGAACCCAAAGATTTCCTTTAAATAATTTAAAGGAGAGAGGATATGAAATCTATTACAGAAACAAACAAAGAGATGGTAGTAAAACAGAAAAAAATATTAAACACAAGGGCCTTAACAGTTATAGGGATGTTATCAGCTCTAGCTGCAGTACTTATGTTATTTCAGATTCCCTTATGGTTTGCCCCTAGTTTTTATGAGGTGGATTTAAGTGAGGTACCTATTCTAATTGGAGCATTTGCCTTGGGACCCCTTGCAGGGATTATGGCAGAGTTAGTAAAGATATTACTTAACTTAATATTCAATGGGACGAAAACAGCTGGAGTTGGTGAATTAGCTAATTTTATTATGGGATGCTCATTAGTAGTACCCAGCGCTATAATTTACAAGAGAAGAAAGTCAAGGAAAACGGCATACCTTGGAATGATAATAGGTATATTGACCATGGTTATAGTAGCAAGCCTATTAAATGCTTATGTACTACTTCCTGTTTATGCTAAGGCATTTGGAATGCCCCTTGAGGGAATAATAGGATTTGGGACTGCCGTAAACCCATCTATTAATAATTTGTCAACTTTTATTTTATTTGCAGTAATGCCTTTTAATTTAATAAAGGGAATAGTAGTAGCTGTTGTTACAGGTCTTTTGTATAATAAAATAAGTCCTATTATAAAAGCAATTGCTAGACATGAATAAGATCAACTGCTGATATAATAACCAGATAATATCATAAACATTAAAAGAGATAGGGAGACGCCCTATCTTTTTTAGTTTTATTTTGATATAATTAATCCGTAGAAAATTGAAATATTTATCATAGATAAAAGAAGGAATTATTATGAAAATAGAGAGTTTTAACTGGAAAGATACCTTTAACTTAGGTTTTGAGTTGGGTGCCAAGGCCAAGGAAGGACAAGTATACTGTCTTAGTGGAGATTTGGGTGTGGGGAAAACTGTATTTACCCAGGGATTTGCTCAAGGCCTAGGTATTCAAGAGCATGTAAACAGTCCTACATTTACCATAGTGCAGGAGTACCAAGGAAGCCGTATGCCATTTTATCATTTTGATGTATACCGCATTTCTGATATAGAAGAAATGGAGGAAATAGGGTACCAAGATTACTTTTATGGAAATGGGGTCTGTCTTATTGAATGGGCAGAGTTAATAGAAGATATATTACCAGCGGATCGTATTAACATAACTATAGTTAAAAATTTAGATAAGGGCTTTGATTATAGAGAAATTATAATAGAATAATAATATCAATGCAGAATTAATGTAGATTTGACAAATAAGAGAGGAAGTTTTTTAGATGAAGATATTAGCTATAGATAGTTCGGGGCTAGTGGCCTCTGTTGCCATAGTAACAGAAGATACCATGCTTGCTGAATATACAGTAAATTTTAAGAAAACCCATTCCCAGACCCTTCTTCCTATGTTGCAGGAGATTGTTAAAATGATAGAATTGGATATGGAGACGGTGGACGGAATTGCAGTTTCAAGCGGTCCTGGATCCTTTACGGGACTGAGAATTGGGTCAGCTACAGCCAAAGGGTTGGGTCTAGCACTGAACAAGCCGATAATATCAGTACCAACCGTGGATGGTCTAGCTTATAATCTTTTTGGAACGGACAAGCTAATTTGTCCCATGATGGATGCAAGAAGAAATCAAGTATATACAGGATTATATTGCTTTAAAGGCAATGAACTGCATAAAATATTGGACCAAAGGGCTGTTCTGGTAGATGAGATTATAGAAGAAATAAATCAAAGAGGTCAGAATGTAATCTATCTGGGTGATGGTAGTAAGGTTTACGAAGATATAATTAGGGAGAATACGAAGGTTAATTTTCAATTTGCTCCTATGCATATGAATAGACAAAGGGCCGGGGCAATTGGTGCATTAGGTATTCAATATTATAATAAAAATCAGATGCAAACTGCTGCTCAGCATCAGCCAATATATTTAAGATTATCTCAAGCAGAGAGAGAGCTTATGGAAAAGAAAAAAGAACATAAGTAGGAGTAGATGGCATGATTATACGTAAAATGAGAGAAGAGGATCTGGCATCAGTAGCTGAGATTGAAAAAATGATATTTACTGAGCCTTGGAGAGAAGAGGATTTTAGAAAAGCTATTGGCGATTCTAATAACCTATATCTAGTGGCGGAGCAAGCCGGAGAGATTGCTGGCTATTGTGGTTACTGGGGGATAGCAGGAGAGGGCAATATATATAATGTAGCTGTTAAAGACACCTTCAGAAGAAAAGGTCTTGGATATAGGATGTTATCGGAATTAATTAGAAGAGGCTTGGATAATAATATAAGTGCTTATACCTTAGAAGTAAGATGTTCCAATACCTCGGCTATAAATTTGTATGAAAGATTAGGGTTTATCAATACCGGTATTAGAAAAGACTTTTATAATAAACCTAAGGAAGATGCTGTTATAATGTGGTTTAGAACGATACAGTAATTCCCACTGTAAATTTTCAGCTACAGGGGTTATAATATCAATAAGGCTAAGGACGAGTCATGCATCTATCAGGAGGGATAAAGTTGAAAAGGGTAGGATACTCAAAGAAAAGCGGGGAAAAGGAAACTCATATATACTGCAATGTATGTGGAAAAGCAATAAAAGTAGAAAATGGCATATTAAAGGAAGATGTTTTTGAAGCTACTAAAGAATGGGGATATTTCTCTAAAAGAGATTTAGAGGTACATCGCTTTAATCTATGTGAAGAATGCTATGATAAAATGATTGCCAGCTTTCAGATACCGGTTGAAGTAAGTAAAAAATTAGAGGTTTTATAATCGAAGAGGGACTGTTTTAAAATGAAACCATATATATCATTTTGAAACAGTCCTTTTTACTAGATTGAATAATTGAAAAATCATAGACAAACAATAGAAAATACTGCTAAAATATATGGAGCAACTTATAACATATAAAAAAATGTGGTAAAATGTATATGAATCAAAATTAGAGAGGCATGGATAAAAGATGTTAGATGTTTGTTTGTTAGGTACGGGAGGAATGATGCCCCTTCCTGGCCGATGGTTGACTGCATTAATGACTAGATTTAATGGAAGCAGTTTACTTATTGACTGTGGAGAAGGTACTCAGATAACTATGAGGGAAAAAGGATGGAGTTTTCACTCAATCGATACAATATGCTTTACCCATTACCATGGAGATCATATCAGCGGATTACCTGGTTTATTACTATCAATGGGTAATGCAGATAGAACTGAGCCAGTAACTTTGATTGGTCCCAAGGGCCTGGAGAGGGTAGTTAATTCTTTAAGAATTATTGCTCCTGAGCTACCCTTTGAATTAAAGTTTATAGAACTGTTAGAAGCAGAAGCAACCATAAATATAAATGGTTATGTAATTAATGCTTTTCAAGTAAAGCATAATGTCAATTGTTATGGATACAGTTTACAAATAAAAAGGGGCGGGAGATTCTTTGTTGAAAAAGCTCACGAAAATCAAATTCCACAAAAGTATTGGAATCGCCTGCAAAAGGGTGAAACCATTCATGAAGAAGGTAAGACCTATACCCCAGATATGGTCTTGGGACCTGAAAGAAAGGGAATNAAGTTGACTTATTGCACCGATACAAGACCAACTAAATCCATAATAAAGTTTGCTGCTAATTCTGATCTTTTCATATGTGAAGGGATGTATGGGGAAAAAGAAATGGAAGCTAAGGCTAGAGAGTATAAGCATATGACTTTTTATGAGGCAGCGATGCTGGCCAAAGAGGCCAAAGTGCAAGAATTGTGGCTCACCCATTATAGCCCGTCACTGGTAAGGCCAGAAGAATATATAGGAGAGGTTAGAAAAATATTTCCTAATACTAAGATTGGTAGGGATAGAAAGAGTGTAACTTTAGAATTTGATAAAACTGAATAAGCGTATTGTTTGTTAAGGAGGATAAGGTATGGCTAAAGGCAAAAAAAGTAATGTAAAAAATGTATTATTATTAGCTGTTTTGGTAGTTTTGGTAGTGGGGTTCTTTATAATTAAATCAAAACAGATGGCCATAAATAAAGATGCTTCAAAGGGCAAGGTTACAGATGTTGATATACTGATTGAAAAGGATTTGGAATTATATTATCCAGAAACCCCTAGGGAAGTTGTAAAATTATATAGCAATATGATTAAGACGCTGTATTCTGGAATTGATGACGAGAAAATTGAAGCCCTTGCATTAAAAATAAGGGAGCTATATGATAAGGAGTTTTTAGCCCATAATCCAGAAGATAGATATATTGCTGATCTTTATTCTGAAATAGCAATATGGAATAAAGCTAACCGTAAAATAACCAATGTAATATTAGGGGACAAAATCGAAACCTATACCAAGAATGATATGGAGTTTGCAACAATTAAGGTTTCTTATACTATAGAAGAGAAAAGTAAAGAGATAGAAAGGAAACATTATATTTTAAGAAAGAATGAAAAAGGACAGTGGAAGATACTTGGTTGGGAGCTGGATGGGACTGAGTAGAACTTGATAAGGTATATGTCTGAACGATGGGAAAGGGATGTTAGTTAACATGACAAAAGATGCTATAATCTTAGCGATAGAATCATCTTGTGATGAAACTGCAGCAGCTGTAGTGAAAAACGGAAGAGAAGTATTATCTAATGTGATATCATCACAGATTGAGCTGCATAAACTCTATGGAGGTGTGGTTCCTGAAATTGCTTCCAGAAAGCATATAGAAAAGATAAATCAAGTAATAGAAGAGGCCTTGGATCAAGCAAAGGTATCCTTGCAGGAGATTGATGGGATAGCTGTCACATATGGGCCAGGACTGGTGGGGGCTCTGTTGGTGGGAGTTGCAGAGGCGAAGGCGATTAGTTTTGCACTTAATAAACCGCTGATTGGGGTACACCATATAGAAGGACATATATCCGCCAATTATATAGAAAATAAAGAACTTGAACCTCCTTTTATATGTCTAATTGTATCAGGTGGCCATACCCATTTGGTATTAGTAAATGACTACGGTGAGTATGAAATTATTGGGCATACCAGAGATGATGCTGCTGGAGAGGCATTTGATAAGGTGGCTAGAGCTATAGGACTTGGATATCCTGGTGGACCTAAGATTGACAAGCTGGCAAAAGAGGGGAATAAAGAAGCTGTTGCATTTCCCAGGGCTAATATAGAAGAAGCGCCCTATGATTTTAGCTTTAGCGGGTTAAAATCTGCTGTGCTCAACCATCTGAATTCCTGTGAAATGAAGAAAATCGAAGTTAATAAAGCTGATATAGCAGCATCATTTCAAGAAGCAGTGGTAGATGTTTTAGTAAGTAAAACAATTATGGCAGCAGAAGAGTATGGGCTGGATAGAATAGCTATAGCCGGTGGAGTAGCTGCAAACTCTGCTCTTCGTGACGGCATGAATAAAAAATGTCAGGAAAAAGGCTTGAAGTTGTATTATCCTTCGCCAATATATTGTACTGATAATGCAGCCATGATAGGAAGTGCAGCTTATTATGAATATATTAAAGGAATAAGACATGGTCTTGATTTAAATGCAGTGCCTAATTTAAGGTTGGGCCAAAGATAAAATATAGAAAGATAAAATATAGGCAGTAGTTTTGGCTATAGTGTAATGATAGGATGAAAGGCTGGTTATTAATTTGAGTAAAAATAAAGTTACTGCCCTTGTACTGGCAGCTGGTCAAGGAAAAAGAATGAACATGCCAGTGGCAAAACAATTTATAAACTTAAAAGGGAAGCCTGTTATATATTATTCTCTAAAGGCCTTAGAAGCAAGTAATGTAGATGAGGTGATTCTAGTTACTGGAAGTGGCCAAGTTGACTACTGCTGGAATTCCATAGTTAAACCTAATGGTTTTAAAAAAGTAGCAAAGATTATTGAAGGCGGCCAGGAACGTTATGATTCCGTTTATAAAGGTTTGAATAATATAGATGATGCCCGATATGTAATGATACATGATGGTGCAAGACCATTTATTCAATCCAGATTAATAAATCAAGTTATAGAGCAGGTGGAGATTTGTTCGGCCTGTATTGTAGGGGTCCCAGTTAAAGATACTATTAAAGTTGTAGATGAAGAGGGACAGATTATATCAACCCCCAATAGAAATACATTATGGGCAGCCCAAACTCCACAGGCCTTCCGATATGATTTGATAAAAAGGGCATATGATTTAATGTACCAAGAAGATGGAATGAAACATATGACGATAACTGATGATGCTATGTTATATGAAACTTATATAGATCAGAAAGTGAAGGTGCTTCCTGGAGATTATTCAAATATAAAGTTAACAACCCATGAAGACTTAAGTATTGCTGAAATTATTATGGAAAAAGTAATCAGTCATGTAAATGAGTAACTAATCCTACCAAGTTAATATCATAAGTTAGAGAGAAGAAATCTTGTTTTTATAAATGAATAGACTGAATTAATCCAATTTTAAATATTTTTCGAAAAACAGGTAAAAAACCTCTTGACACAATTAATTTAGAATGATATACTAGCTAAGCGACGTTTGGAGAGGTGTCCGAGTGGTTTAAGGAGCTGGTCTTGAAAACCAGTGATTCCGCAAGGAACCGTGGGTTCGAATCCCACCCTCTCCGTTAAATAAATGTAACATTACAATTGAGCTTTTTGACAATTGATAGAGTCTTAAGTTGAGAATTAAAATTGTTTAGAAGTTGAGTTGGATTTACATTTAACTGGAGAAGTACCCAAGAGGCTGAAGGGGCTCCCCTGGAAAGGGAGTAGGTCGTTAATAGCGGCGCGAGGGTTCAAATCCCTCCTTCTCCGTTCTGCTTTAATGTTTATTTCTTAGTTATTTATTTTAAGAAGATTAAATAAGGCAAATCATCTTATTAATAATCTTGTAAAATAAGAACATAATATATATGACATAAAGTTATATGAGAAAATAAATTAAGAAAAAATAAAAAAGCAGTTGACAAAATAAAAAATGCATGATAAGATATTCAAGCTGACGTTGAGAAACACAGCAATGCATCAATAAGCAAGATTNNGAACCTTGATAACTAAACAGTGAAACAACCCTGAAAATTCTAAAAAGTTCAGAACCAAGACATGGGTAAAACCAAGACTTTGGTTTTGGAAATAGATTTTCATTAGACTAACCAGACTGACTGTAAAAGTAATGTTTTATATGGAGTAATCTATAATAAATAACTTTGCGGATAGAAAGGTAAGTCAACGAACCGTATTCGATATTATTAATTAATGTTGGATACACCACAAAGACAGTAAATGATAACAAAGCTATGATATAGCCAATGTTTCATTATGACTAGATTAAACTTAAACATGAGAGTTTGATCCTGGCTCAGGATGAACGCTGGCGGCGTGCCTAACACATGCAAGTCGAAC
>JGI24707J26582_10001305_pt1 | contig 19552 bp, 16 predicted proteins | sample BioPla1DNA1_FD_26582 | JGI IMG/M metagenome (IMG submission 26582)
GGGGGCATTAAGGCTGTAGCTATAGCAACCCCGGGAATAACATTACTCTTTTCTTTTCTAGTAACTCCAATTATACCGGCCGTTCCTCCAAATATAGCAATCAAAACATCCCAAATGGTGGGGGTGGTACGGGCTAGTATTTCCGAACGGGCTGTAGAAATAGGACTCAATTTAAAATATACATAGGATGTGATAATGCAAATGATAATCTGGAGCATAAGTCCTAAAAATGCCTTTCGAACCAATTTAAGATTATTGGTAGCCAATCCATAACCCATGGTCATAATAGACCCCATAAGTGGGGAGATTAGCATAGCTCCTATTATTATGGCTGTAGAATTCATATTAAGTCCAATGGAGGCAATAAAGATTGCCAGTATCAGTATAACCGCATTAGAGCCCTTAATACGAGAAGAACTTTGCATAGTGTTATGTATTTCTTCGTTAGAGGCTTTATCGGTATCAAGCCTAAAACTTGATACCATCATTTTCTTAAAAGATACAAAAATTTTATTTTCAAAAATCGAATTGAACATATATTTCATCCCTCTAAATTAGTTTATTTTAATTAGTATTATATATTATTATAGAGGATTTTCAAATATTATGTTCTTTTTTAACGAAAAAGGTGAAAATAAATTCCTATTTTATTACTTTATCAATGGTGCCTCCACCTAAACATTCATTATCATTATAAAAAACTACAGCTTGCCCAGGTGTTATTGCCTTTTGAGCTTTTTTAAATGTAANCTTACAGGCNTTTTTATCTAATAATTGAACTTTGACCTCTTGATCGGGTTGTCTATATCTGAATTTAGCCATGCAATCAAATTCTTCAGATTTATTTTTTTTACTTATCCAATTCATATCTACAGCAATCAATCCTTTGGAATAAAGACTTGGATGCTTTTCCCCTTGAACTACATATAAAATATTGTTTTCCAAATCCTTATCGGCAACAAACCAAGGCTCCCCTGTGCCCATTCCACCTATGCCAAGGCCCTTTCTTTGTCCTAAGGTATAATACATTAAACCATCGTGATTTCCTAAAATTTCACCATCAATAGAGCGTATTTCACCGGGTTGTGCGGGCAAATAATGACTCAAAAACTTCTTAAAATTCCTTTCTCCTATAAAACAAATCCCCGTGCTATCTTTTTTTTGGGAAGTAGATAGTTTATAGTTTAGGGCAATTTCCCTAAGCTGAGGTTTTGTTAAATTGCCTATGGGAAAAAGGGCCTTGGATAATTGGTATTGATTTAATTGACTCAAAAAATAGGTCTGGTCTTTATTCGTGTCGATGGCCTTAAGTAGCTTATATTCCCCATTAGATAATTCAACTCTTGCGTAATGACCGGTTGCAATATAGTCTGCCCCTATTTTTAGGGCGTTTTCCAAGAAAGCTTTAAATTTAATCTCTTTATTACATAATATATCGGGGTTGGGAGTCCTACCTTTTTTGTACTCATCTAAAAAGTAAGTAAATACCTTATCCCAATATTCTTTTTCAAAATTAACTGTATAATAAGGGATGTCTATTTGGCTGCATACTCGCCTTACGTCTTCATAGTCTTCTTCGGAAGTGCAGTAACCAAAGTCATCAGTATCATCCCAGTTTTTCATGAAGATTCCAATAACATTATATCCTTGTTCTTTGAGGAGCAATGCTGCCACAGAAGAATCAACTCCACCGGACATACCTATTACAACCTTGGTGTTTTTGGGTTCTATTTCCATTATGCATACCCCCTATTTGTATTTTGAAGAACCTTAGTGGGTTGTTAGTCAAGATGGTTATCGATATAATTTATCATTTTTTCTCTTTCTTGTATACTTTCGATTATTTTTTCCTTTAATTTAGGGCTATGATCCTTAGATAATTCTTTAATGGCATGTTCTTGTTTATCAATGGCATCTTTTTTGATTTCTTCATAAGAGCGATTATCGCCCATTTTAAAAACCCCTTTCTAGATTATTAAATTTACAATATTTATTATTCCCATTTACTCCGTATACATGAATTTAATATCTGCATCATACAACCTCTTATACAATCTATACTTATTATGCATTTTACTAGTTGTCATAAAAACATTAGTAAAAAACTCCCATAAAAATACCCAGCCACCTATGAAAATACCCTCATGTATAACTTGCAAGATTATATTTTCTGTTTCCATAAAGAAAAAATATCCGATAGTCAATAAAAACACAGCAAATAGAAAATCGTATAAGGTTTTTTTGTGTAAATCTAATCTGGATATATTTAGCTTTTCGAGGGCATATTTATAATAATTTTTATAAGCAGAAAGTAGGGCTGTTTCTTTTTTGGGGGCTTTTTTATTTAAAGGAATATAAAGGACAATATTAATATTAAAATTTAGCGGTATATCTTCTGAGGAATTGATTATGAAATCATTAAATTCATCTTCTATATCCCTTTTTTTAAAAGGAGAAGGATCCCAATCATCATAAACGTCATCATAATCATCGAGGGATACTTCAATTAAATAGGATTTAGAAGTCTCATCAAATTTATATATTTTTTGAAAGTATTTTTTCTTTCTCATAATTATCACCCAGAATTATTATAGTGCATTTTTTATGATTGTGCATATACTTTTATAAGAATATATGAACTGTATGCTTTTAAATAAATTGTGATATAATCAATACTAGTATATACAATTGACAGAAAGGAATACATATATTCATGGAGAGTAAAAAGTTTTTTAAAAATCAGTACTATGTTATAGCAATTGCTATTTTTTGCTCAGTTTTATGGGGAAGTGCTTTTCCTGTTTTAAAGGTTAGTTATGAAGAAATCGGGCTAGGAGCAGATGATTTTTACGGTAAGATTGTATTTGCAGGAATGAGATTTTTTCTTGCAGCTATTTTTTTGTTTATTATTATTCAATGGGTAATTAAAATACCTCTTAAAGTGGATAAAAAGACGTTTTTTGAACTTTTTATTTTAGGGATGTTTCAAACAGCATTACAGTATTTCTTTTTTTATAATGGTCTTGCCCATACCACAGGAATAAAAGGTTCAATATTGGGTTCTATAGGGACGTTTTTTGTTGTTTTATTTGCCCATTATATATACCAGGATGATAGAATGGATATTAAAAAGGTTATAGGCCTTATAACAGGATTTGGGGGTATTATTATAGCTAATTTGGGTAAGGGCGGTGGACAAGCATTTACCCTATCCTTTTCTTTTGTAGGAGAGGGATTTATGATTTTGTCAGGGCTTGTTAGTGCATGGGGTACTATTTTGGCTAAAAAACTAGCAAAAGATATTCACCCTTTTGTAGTAACAGGATGGCAGATGTTTTTGGGGGCTATTGCAATGCTTTTGTTCGGAGTTACCGGTAGTAAATCTTGGATGGCCTTTTCATTTACCCCTAAGGCATGGATTTTATTTATTTATTCCGCCTTATTATCGGCAGTAGCCTTTGCACTTTGGTACGGCTTATTAAAATATAATAAGGCAGGAGAAATAACATTATATCGTTTTATGACCCCTGTATCTGGTAGTTTACTATCTGCCATTTTTATTCCAGGAGAAACTTTCACCGTAGGGCTACTTTGGGGAATTATTTTAGTATCTGTGGGATTTTTAGCCGTTAACGGGCGTAAAAATAACCTGAAAGTATAAATAGGAATAATATGAAGTAATTACCTATAATATTAAAGAAGACAATTTTTATGAGTTAAAGGAGTATTGTATGGGATATAATAATTTTAAAAAGGCTTCTCAAATTGCCTTGGGAAAGGCTAAGGCAGATTTAGTATTAAAAAATGCCAACATAATCAATGTTTTTAGCGAAGAAATAATCAAAGGCGATATAGCTATAAATGGTGGAATAATCATTGGTATTGGTGAATACGAGGGAAAAACGGAACATAATTTGGGAGGAAAGTTCGTATGCCCAGGGTTTATTGACTCTCATTTGCACTTAGAATCTACCCTAGTCCCGCCGCCAATACTACTTCATAATGCTGTTTTGTTCGGAACGACTACCTACATTGTAGACCCCCATGAATCTGTTAATGTAAGCGGTTTAGATGGACTCGATTATATATTAGAGCAAACTAAAGATGTTCCTGCTAATGTTTTTGTTATGATACCATCTTGTGTACCGGCAGCCCCTATGGAGGATAATGGGTATGAGTTCGGTGTAAATGAAATGAAAAGATACATTAATAACGAAAGAATATTAGGGCTTGGGGAAGTTATGGATTATAATGCAGTAATAAATGCAGATATCTCCATGTTTGAAAAGCTCAACCTATTTAAAAATAAAATAATAGATGGCCATGCACCTTTTTTAAATGATAAGCAATTGGCAGCATATACTTTAGCCGGAATAGTTACAGACCATGAATGCTGTGATTTTGAATATGCCATAAAAGAGTGCAGAAACGGAATGCAGGTACTTATTCGTGAAGGCTCAGCAGCCAAAAATCTTGAGGCTATCGTAAAAGGGATAATAAAAAATAATATAGATACAACATGTTTTTCCTTTTGCACAGATGATAAACATATCGAGGAAATCAAAAAGGAAGGACATATCAGTTACAACATAAAAAAATCCGTATCCCTGGGGTTAAATCCAATACAGGCAATAAAAATGGCAACCATCAATGCAGCCAGATGTTACAATCTAAAAAACCTAGGTGCAATTGCCCCAGGATATCAGGCAGACTTGGTTATTCTAAAAGATTTGGAAAATGTTGAAGTAGAGACGGTATATTATAAGGGAAGCATAGTAAACGATAAAACCCCTATAGTTATTCCAAAGCCCAAGGATAAGATTAAAACTACCGTTAATATAAAAGAAATCTCGGAAGAAATGTTAGAAATCAAAGTACGAAACAATCCTATATCTGTAATCAAAATGATAGAAGGACAAATTGTGACAAAGCATATAAAGGCAAATGTCCCCAACAGGAATGGTATTTTTATTACCAACGAGGAATTTAATAAGGCCTGTGTAATTGAAAGACATAAACAGACGGGGAAAGTAGGTCTTTCCATCGTCACAGGATTTGGAATAAGAGATGGAGCAATTGCCTCTAGTGTTTCCCACGATTCCCATAATATTATAGTGATTGGTGATAATGATAAGGATATGATATTGGCAGTCAATGAGCTTATTAGAACACAAGGAGGGTATACAATCGTAGAAAAAGGTAAGGTACTTGAAACTTTGCCCCTACCTATTATGGGATTAATCAGTGATTTGGAATTTGACGAGGTTTCTTTAAGAATTAGCAAGATGATTAGCCATGCCCACAGAATGGGAGTCCCCATGGATATGGAACCTTTTATAACTCTTTCATTTATAGCTTTACCCGTGATACCAGAAATACGTATAACCACCAATGGACTTATGGATGTTGTTAATAATAGGATAATAAAATAATAAATATACATACAAGGAGAATGACAGTGAAGAATGATTATGTACCCCTAAGCGATCCCTATATACTACTTAGTTGGTTAAATATGAAATTAAGGGATGAATGTAGGGATTTGAAAGAACTATGTGAAAGATACAATCTATCAGAAGTGGTGATAAAAGATAAAATAAAAGCCATAGATTATGTGTATAAAAAAAGTACAAATCAATTTATTACGTCTATAACGGAAGAATGAATTAATACTTATTAAAAACAAGTGGAAATCTTACCACTTGTTTTTAATTTTTAGGGTTAAGCCTTAAATTTTGTTGAATAAATATTCAATGTAGTGTATAATTATTTAAAAAGTAACTAACTTTAAGTAATTGGAGGATGAATTATGAAATATAAAGTGTTCGTAGATGGGCAGATGGGAACCACAGGGCTCCAAATTCATGAAAGATTGGAGAAACACCCAAATGTCGAGTTAATGATGATAGACCCCGAAAAGAAAAAAGACATAGAAGAAAAAAAGAAATACCTAAACAATGCCGATATAGTATTTTTATGTTTACCTGATGAGGCAGCAAGGCAATCAGCTAAACTAGTAACAAACCCCAAAACAAAAATAATTGACCCCAGTGTAGGTCATAGAACCACGAAAGGCTGGACCTATGGAATGCCCGAATTAGTAAAAGGGCAAAGGGAAAAGATAGCTGCATCAAGCCGAGTAACAGTTCCGGGGTGCCATGCCTCAGCTTTTATATTGTCGGTTGCACCACTTATTAATATGAGGATTATGCCTAATGATTATCCTGTTACAGTTCATTCTCTTACAGGTTATAGTGGTGGTGGAAAAAACTTAATAGAAAAATATGAAAACAAAGAAGTTAACACCCCATATATAAAATCCCCAAGACCATACGCTCTAGGGCTTAGTCATAAGCATCTTCCCGAAATGAAAATGTATTCGGGACTTAAAAACGATCCGATTTTTCTTCCAATACTCAGCAATTATTATAAAGGATTGGCTGTAACTATACCAATATATAATCATCTATTATCTAAGAAAATGACCAGTGCGGAAATAGCCTTAAGTTTAGCTGAATATTATGAGGAGGAAAGATTCGTCAAAGTTATGCCTTATCAGCCGATGGACTTACTATTTGATGGTGGCTTTGATGTTACAGCATGTAATGATACTAATAAATGTGATATTTTCGTATTTGGAAATGATGAAAACGGAACTACCTTAATTCTTACAAGGCTAGATAACTTGGGCAAGGGGGCATCGGGAGCAGCGGTTCAGAATATGAATATAATTATGGGCATTGATGAGGATACAAGTTTAGAATAGTATATAGTTTCGTGTGATATATATGTAGATTTATAGGTTATTTAAATGGATTATGTCCTTAGTGAATCCATATTTTCGAATAAAGAAAGGTCCCTTTCTAGGTATTGGCTTTACCAAGAAGGGACCTTTTATTTTACTAAAGGTTCTATTTGCAGTTTAAGATAAGCTCAATTAGTTTTCCTTGGGATTTTGCATTTTCTATCATATCAGGGTCGATTAATGCTCCTAACTTAGCAATTATTACACCGCTATCACTAACAATATCTTTTAAAATGACTTTTCCTGTTAGAAACTCTGTTTGTTTCTGCTCAAACTTATCATCAAATTTAATTTCTTTAAGCTGTATTTCATCAGACTGCGAATCATTGGATTCATTAGCTTTTAAATCCTTTAAAATTTCATCAATAAAATCTTGTTCTTTATTTTTTGACTTCGTATTAAACTCCTGATTTGAAAAATTGTCTGTCTTATCAAAATCAAATAAGAAGCTACCGTAGTCATCTGATTCGTCGGCATCGTCATAAAAAGACATATCATCTTGTACTTCTTCTGTATGTGCGTTAACATCAGAATTCATAGGGTTGGAATCTAAAAAACTTTTTTCGTTTAAATCGTCTTCTTGATGTTCATTCATTGTAAGGTCATCTGCATCCATGTCATAAAAAAAATTATTGTAATCTGAATCCTTATCGTTATTATCTTCGGTTATTTCTTCATCAATTTCTAATGAAGGAGCAGTCTCAGATTCTAATGAATACATTTCAAAATCTAATGCTTCTTGAAGTTCATTAATATCATCTATAGTAATATCCTCTTCTTCTGTTTGTAGGTTTTCCTCGTTATCTGTAAAATTGATTTCTTTGTTGTTGTTTTCTTCAATATCTTCTACAGGTTCTTCAAATTTTAGGTTACCATCAAATTGGAGTTGTTCATTATAAATAAAGGGTTCTTCTTCCTCTATTATTTCAGTTATTTCATCAATATTTGTGTTTATTTCATTTTCGGTGGAAGGTAATATTAATGAAGGTTCTTCTTGCAATGTTATGCCTTTTTCAGGAACAATTTCTTGGGAAAACTCTTCATTGTTTATAATGGTTTCTTCTATAAGGCTAAAAAAAGAATTTTCAAACTCATTAATGAAATCATCGGGTGAATCACAAAGATTTTGAATAGCTTCATCTTTAACGATAATTGTATTTTTACCAAAGATAACTACATATTTGCTTGGTATCATTTTAACTTCTTTAATACCGTTATTATTCCTAATAAGTTCTAATGCAGTAACATATAATTTTTCTTGGTTTATATAAAAGCCACCAATCTTACCAAGATAATTTCCCTTATCGGTTAAAATTTCAGTATTAATCACCCTAATATTTTTTTGAAACAAATTAAGGGCTTTTTTGATGTCATTATTATCAAGCATTATATTATCATGTTTAACTATTATGGCATTATCTCCTACCCTAATAACATCCTTTGTTTGCATAACCATTGTAGTTGCCACTTCATCTTTGGGTTCTACCACTAAATAATCTACCATTCCAGTTTGGGAGTTGAAAATATAATTATTTATTTTGCCTATGTATTCAGCAGTAGCCATACTGATAATGCGTAAACCAATAATCTCATTCATCTTTTTCATAATATTACCCCTTTATTGTAAAATATACTTATATACATTTTAACTATATTTTGAATATATTTCAACAAGATTCAATACTTTCTAATAAGGAATTGATAAAATTTTAGTAAATATCCTTGTTTTAACACATATAATGTAAAAAAGAGGATGAATATTTTACTAATAAGTTGGAAAATATTTAAGAGCCGATTTATATACTACCATTTAATAAGGAACTTTTCTCAGCTTATCTGTATCTAGATTTTGCAAATTATTACATAGGAAGGTTTAGATGGATTTGCAAACTGGTTTATGATACAGGCACAAGAGGAAAGGGAATATGCCATTTTGTTTATACAGTATATGCAAAATAATAACCTAAAAGTTATCTTTGAGTCAATAGATAAGCCTGATAAAAAATATGATAGTTGTAAAGCTCCAGTGTTAGAGAGTTTAGAACATGAACAGTATATTACAAGTTCTATTAATGATATTTATACCAATTAGCATTAACTATTCTTGATTAAGCAAATGTCTTTCAAAAAGAAGGTGCCATTTGAATTATTGCATAAATCCCATAGCTATAGTATTATGGAATAAAAGTAATATGAGTGGGTGATTTTATGAATATTAAAGATATGGCAGTACAAGCAAAGCAGGCATCAATCAAATTAGCAATAGCAGATACAGAACTTAAAAATAAAGCATTAAATAAAATAGCTCAAGCCCTAAGGGAAAGAAAAGGTGAAATAATAAAGGCAAATGAACAAGATTTATACAATAGTGAAAAGGATAATCTTGCCCTGCCTCTTTTAAAAAGGTTGAAATTTGATGAAGCAAAGATTGAAGATGTAATACAAGGGATTGAAAGTTTGATCAGACTTGAGGATCCTGTTAATGTAACTCAGGCAGCTACTCAGCTAGATGATGGACTTGAGTTATATCGTATTAGCTGTCCTATAGGGGTAATTGGCATTATATTTGAATCAAGACCAGATGCATTGGTTCAAATTTCAACCCTCTGCTTAAAAAGCGGAAATGCAGCTCTCCTTAAAGGAGGTAGCGAAGCAAATAATACCAACAGGATTTTAACTGATATTATTAAAGAAGCTACAAAAGAAGCGGGTATTATTCCCGGCTGGATTCAACTTCTCGAAACTAGGGATGACGTAAATGAAATGCTTAAGATGGACAGACATATAGATTTGATTATTCCAAGGGGATCTAATGAATTTGTAAGATACATTATAGATAACTCGAGGATTCCCGTTTTAGGTCATGCAGATGGAATCTGCCATTGTTATGTGGATCAATTTGCTGATATTAATAAAGCCCTTAATATTGTAGTTGACTCTAAGACACAGTATGTTGCCGTATGTAATGCCACAGAAACTTTATTGGTTCACGAAAATATCGCGGAAGTGTTTCTACCAAAGCTAAAAGAAGAACTATATAAAAGGGAAGTTGAGCTGGTAGGATGTAAAAAAACAAGAAGTATTATAGACGTAGGTGTAGCTTCAGAAGAAGACTGGAAAACAGAATATCTAGATTATAAACTTTCAATCAAAATTATATCCAGTATAGAAGAAGCTATTGATCATATTAATCAATATGGTTCCGGACACACGGAGACAATTATAACAGAGGACAAACAAAATGCCTCGATGTTTATGAATCTTGTAGATTCAGGCAATGTTTTTTTAAATTGTTCTACTAGATTTAGTGATGGATTTAGATATGGCTTTGGGGCAGAGGTAGGAATTAGCACAAATAAAATTCACGCAAGAGGACCAGTTGGTTTAGATGGACTTTTAATTTATAAGTATAAGCTTATAGGAAATGGTCATGTCGTATCAGATTATGTTGACAAGACAAAAACTTTTAAACATAAAAAATTAAATAAAAAATTTAATGAATAATTTTGGAGGAAATATTATGCAGGGAATTAACAAAGAGTTATTTATTAAGAGAAGCTCAGAAACCCTAAGGCGTATGGTAGATGACTTTGAAAAATTAGAAATATTAGAGGTAGAATCTTTAGTAGGGGAAGCAGCTCTTATCCTCATGGATATGAATAATGGATTTGCACAAAAGGGAGCCTTATACAGCCCAAGAATTGAAGCATTAATTCCCGAGGTATCAAGAATTGCCCATAGCTTTTCTAAAAATAAGGATATACCTATTATTATTGTTAATGAAGATCATCTAGAGGATTCGAAAGAATTTGATGCTTATCCACCTCACTGCATAAGAGGAACAGAGGAAGCCAAAATAATTAAAGAGTTAGATGATATAGAAGATAAAATCATTATAGGTAAAAACTGTACCAATGCTTTTGTTGTAGATGAGTTTAGAGAAAAGTTTATCAATTTATATAATAGGGGTATTAAAAAGTTTGTAATCATAGGTGATTGCACAGATATATGTATTTATCAAGCAGCTATATCCATGCAGACGTATTTTATTCATAATAACTATGATGGTCAGGTTATTGTTCCTACCTATGGGATAGATACCTATGACCTTGATATAGCGAATCATGATGGAGATTTAATGAATATTGTGTTTATATACAGCATGATTGGAAATGGAGTAAAGGTTGTTAGAAAATAATGGGGTTGTCTCAGAAATTATTCTGAGGCAACCTTGTATTAGGTAAGCTTATTAGAATAGAATTAAATCTACAATAAAGGGGAAATTCATAATGGTGAATATCGAAAACGATTGGGATGAAGTTTTAAAAAATGAATTCGAAAAGGAATATTATAAGAAGCTTAGACAATTTCTTTTAAATGAATACAAAACAAAGACTATATATCCTAATATGCATAATATATTTGAAGCCTTAAAGTTAACATCTTATAAAGATACTAAGGTCGTAATATTAGGACAAGACCCCTATCATGGGGAAAATCAGTCCCATGGATTGGCTTTTTCTGTACAAAAAGAAGTCAAGATTCCACCATCCCTAAAAAATATATATAAAGAATTGCAAAATGATTTAGGCTGTTACATACCTAATAATGGATACCTAGTCCCTTGGGCAAAGCAGGGGGTTTTGCTTCTTAACACGAGTTTAACCGTAATAGCAAATAAAGCAAATTCCCATAGAAATAAAGGCTGGGAGCAATTTACTGATGTTATTATGCAACTTCTAAATAAAAAAGAATCCCCTATAGTATTTCTATTATGGGGAAACAATGCAAAAGAAAAGATTACCTACATAACAAATCCTAAACATTTAATATTGACCTCAGTCCATCCAAGTCCCCTTTCTGCCAGTAAGGGGTTCTTTGGATGCAAACATTTTTCGAAGACAAATAACTTTCTAAGGAAAATGGGAGAAACTGAAATAGAGTGGCAGATTCCCGATGTCTAGCCTTAAGGGGACTGCATATATGTAAGGGCAGGTTTTATGCCTACCCAAATTTATTTATTTTGCATAATTATCAAAATATCCTTGAATATATACAATAGGCGTTCCCTTATCTCCACTTCCAGAGGTTAAATCGCTAAGGGAGCCTATTAAATCGGTAAGTCTCCTTGGAGTGGTTCCTTGGGATTCCATAGAACCTACAAGATCTTCCCNTTTATTTTTAATGTATTCAGAAATTGCTTTTTTAAGCTCCTCGCCCTTCAGGTCGGAGAAATTATTATCTGCAAGATATTTTAACTTGATTTCGTTGGGAGTCCCCTCAAGTCCTTTAGTATACCCCGGTGAAACTACTGGGTCCGCCAGCTCCCAAATCTTGCCTACAGGATCTTTGAATGCCCCATCCCCATATACCATTACTTCAATTGTCTTTCCGGTAAGTTCTTTAATAGAGCCTTGAATTTCGTCCACTATGGGTTGACAGTTACGGGGGAAAAGTTTNACGGTTTCTTCTGTTGCTTTGTTGGAGCCTAAAAGCCCATATTCCTCATTATAACCATTACCATCGATGGGTGTGGATAATATATCATCAAGCCCATATATTCTATCTACCCCATTTGCCTTTAGAATCCTTTTTGTTCTAAGTCTTGTATGGACATCACATACAAGAACACTTTTTGTGTATTTTAAAATAGTCTTGGGATTATTGGAAAATATAACCTCACATTCAATGCCATATTCCTCAACTAAAGATTTATAATAATCAATATAATCGATACCAGTAAAAGTGTGTTTAATATATCCAAAGTAATCTCTAAACTGTTCTTCAGTCAATACATCGGTCCAAGGATTTACCCCTTTTTCGTCAAGAAGATCAATATCAACTAAATGATTTCCAACTTCATCTGAAGGATAGCTAAGCATTAATATGATTTTTTTGGCCCCTTTTGCAATTCCTCTAAGGCAAACAGCAAAACGATTGCGGCTTAAGATTGGGAAAATGATTCCAATAGTATCATCACCAAATTTATCCGTTATATCCTTTGCAATAGCATCGATACTAGCATAATTGCCCTGTGCACGGGCAACAACAGATTCAGTAATAGCAACTATATCCTTATCATGTATACTAAAGCCTTCAGTCTTTGAGGCCTTTAATATAGTATCTACAGTAATCTTTGCTATATTCTCCCCTTCATTGATGATTGGGGCACGAAGACCCATTGCAACTGTTCCTATCATTCTTTCCATTTGCATCTCTCCTTAACCCATAAGAGTAAAATCTATACTTGTATTATACATAATTTAATGATATAAGTAAAATAAATAGCTTTAATATTTGATATAAGGAGTAGTTATATGTCAGTAAAATTAGACTTGTATAATATTTTTTGTGAAGTCGCAAAACAACAAAGTTTTTCTAGGGCTGCAAAAAGGTTGTATATGACCCAGCCTGCCATAAGTCAGGCTATTATGAATCTAGAAAAGGAATTAGATATTCGTCTTTTTACAAGGACATCAAAAGGGGTGACCCTAACAAATGAAGGAGAGCTCCTATTTGAACATGTAAACTCAGCAATCAATTTAATCCATGTTGGCGAAAAAAAACTTTTTGAAACCAAAAGTTTAATGGCAGGAGAAATGAAATTAGGAGTTGGAGATACCATCTCAAGACATTTTTTATTGCCGTACCTATCAATATTCCACAAACAATCCCCAAATATTAAACTTAAAATTATAAACCGCACCACTCTTGAATTATGCTCTATGTTAAAATCTGGGGAAATTGATATAGCCCTTTGCAATCTGCCTGTTAAGGATTCGGCTTTAAAGATAAAAAAATGCATTGATATTCATGATATCTTTGTATGTGGGGAAAAATACAAAGATATATGTTCTATTCCCTTACACCTAGAGGAAGTCATCAATTTGCCCCTAATATTTCTAGAACGCAACTCTAATTCAAGGCAGTATGTAGAGAAATATATGTCATCAATGGGAATTAAATTAATACCGGAGATTGAGCTAGGTTCCCATGAATTATTATTGGAATTTGCAAGATATAATTTTGGGATATCCTGCGTTGTTAGAGAATTTTCTCAGGAATACTTAGAGAATAAACTATTATATATAGTAAATACTAAAGAGAAGATTCCTAAAAGAGCTATAGGTTTTTGTTTTTTAAAAAGCGTTTCTCTTTCGCCTGCCGCTAAAAAATTCGTTGAGATAGTAGAGGAAAAGATTTTGTAGAATAGTCAAACAATAGAAATCACAAAATAGGAATCTTGCATTGACGATTGGTATCAGGAGTGATATAATAATTCAATGAATTAATGATTAATTTGGAATACATATATTTAGGAGGGAAAACATGAGTAAAGAGACATATAATGCATATGAAAATGCTCAAGCACAGTTTAATAGTGTAGCCGAAAAAATTGGACTTGATGAAGGTATGCGTGAACTTCTTCGTCAGCCAATGAAGGAATTCCATTTTTCTATTCCTGTAAAAATGGATGATGGAAGTGTAAAAGTATTTAGAGGGTATAGAATCCAACATAACGATGCAAGAGGTCCTGTTAAGGGGGGGATTCGTTTTCATCCTGAAGAAACTGTAGATACAATTAGAGCATTATCCCTATGGATGACTTGGAAATGTGCAGTGGTAGATATTCCTCTTGGAGGAGGAAAGGGTGGGGTAGTGTGTGACCCCCGCATTCTATCAGAGCGGGAGCAAGAGCAAGTATGTCGCGGATATGTAAGACAGATATCAAAAAATATGGGACCAGTCCAAGACGTTCCTGCACCGGATGTAATGACTAATGCAAAACACATGCTATGGATGCTTGATGAATATGAGACAATCCATGGGGGAAGATACCCAGGTTTTATAACAGGAAAGCCTGTTGGCATGGGGGGATCCCTTGGAAGAACTGAAGCAACGGGATTTGGTGTTATCTTCGTATTAAGAGAAGCCCTAAAAGCATTGGATATAGATATTACTAAAACAACTGCCAGCCTACAAGGCTTTGGTAATGTAGCTCAACATGCAGCTAAACTGTACCAACAACTTGGCGGAAAAGTTGTAGCTATTTCTTGTTGGGATAATAACGATAAAAAGGCATATACCTTTAAGAAATCTGATGGACTAGATATTAATGAGCTTGCAAACATCACTGATACTTTTGGTACTGTCGATAAAAATAAGGCTAGGGAAATGGGTTGTGAAATTTTAGATGGCGGTGCATGGCTTGAACAAGATGTTGATATACTTATACCTGCAGCCCTAGAAAATCAAATTACAGCAAAGAATGTACAAAATATAAGCAATCAAGTTAAAGTAATTGTTGAAGGAGCTAATGGGCCAACTACCCCAGATGCTGATAAGATTATAAATGAAAGAAATATATTTGTTATTCCTGATTTCTTGGCTAATGCTGGGGGAGTTACATGCAGCTACTTTGAACAAGTTCAATGTAATATGAACTACTTCTGGGAAAAAGACGAGGTAATGGAAAAGCTAGATACAAAGATGACTGCTGCATTTAAAGCAGTTTATAAACTTTCAGTAGACAAAGATTTAAATATGCGTGATGCTGCTTATGTAATTGCGATAGATCGAGTAGCACAAGCAGTCAAAAACCGAGGCTGGGTATAAAAAGATGCTTTCAAAAGCATCTTTTTATATGCCCAAACTCGGTTTTTCTAAGTGATTAAGAATCTATTGTTTATATTTTAGCTGCATGACTAGTTGAAGCAGAAGAATCTTTGGAAGAAACTAAAATACCCTTTTTAATTAGACATTTGATTAAAATTAAAATCGATAAAGTGAATATGATAGTAACAATAGCTCCACCCTCAGGGCCAAAGGTCCCTCCAGTAATCCAAGTAGGTCCAACTAATTTTGTTTCTATTATGCTTACATTGCCAGCAATCATACCGCTAACAGGCAATCCAAGGATATTACCCATAAACCAGTTCCAGATAGAATGCTGAGCAAAAACCCCCCATAATCCATCATCATATAGGGCATACAGGGCTGCAAAAACCCCATAAAGAATTAGATTAATCATAGATAGTACATCAAGGTTAGGATTTTGAAAATGCAAAAATCCAAAAAAGGCAGCGGATAAAATAATAGATGTTGTTACCTTGTAATGCCTTGATAGTACAGGAAGCATCCAGCCCCTTACAACTACCTCCTCGCTAGCCCCTTGAATAATAAATCCTGTGAGGAGTAGAATAACGAAACCTATGGCTGAAGGCCCGAGTGCATATGTTGCATTAATGGGTTTTGATAGAATCTCCCCCCAACCAAAAAGCAAAATCGTTATAAAATAAACTAATTGCATGACAATGGCAATACCGGCACCTTTTAAATACTTCGATAACTTATTTGTAGTTTTGAGACCGATGGATTTAAAAGGCCGTTTCTCTGCTAGTTTTATGTATAGAAAAAAAGACAATATGACCATTCCATTGGATATTGTCAGTGATATCCATTCAATCCATGGATTGTGAAGTATAAATAAATATAGAGCATCCATATTACCGCCTAATATAGCATACATAGCTCCGATAAAACCAGCCGAAAACATAGTAAGAAAGAGTGGAATGATAAGCAATCCGAAACAGATTAAATAACTAACAATCCAGAAGACAGGTTTTTTAGCCCCTATTTTCATATAAGGTCGTTTTGCATTTTCCTCAAAACTTTTTAAATAAGTTTTTTCCCTTTTAAAATAATACAAATACATAACCCCCTTATATACTAATTAATATTAAAAACTTCCAAAACTTCATCAAATATTTCTTTGCTTTCTTTAATTTTGCCTTCATTGCCTACGATACAGTAATTGTCTTGTTTCATAACATCTGCTATAAGTATAGCATAATTTTTAATGTCTTTAGTAGTAGTATTTAGAATTTCCTTTTGTTCCTTTATATAATCTTTATTACTCTTACCCGTTATATAGAAAGAATCTCCTATATCTCCTTTTTGAGAGGGGTTTAAAAGGGGATCATAGTTTTTAAAAGTGCCAATTATATAGTTTGTCATTTCTTGTTCATCTGCATTGAAGGTATTTAAAAATGCAGGAATTTTATCAAACACTGATAAACTTTCTTTTAGGTTAGGATCTCTATAGGTAATGAAATAAAGGTTACCATTTTCACTGATATTTGGAAGAAAGTCATAAGCTCCTCCCTTTACCCTTAGTTCATTCCATAAATATTCTAAAGCAATAATATTTCGCAGAACCTGCATCTTTCCACTGTAGTCATAGCCCAAATCTCTAAAATTATATCCTTTGCCAACATATTGAATTTTTTCTCCATTTATAACTCCTTGTTTTGTAGAAGAAGCGGGGAAATAATATGTTTGAGGTTCCAAATCAGAGGTTTTTAAAGTCTCTGAAAAATGAATCAAAGATTTTCTGATATTGTTATACTCTGATGAATCTACGGTAACCCCTATTAAGAGATTTTTTCTATCAAATGCCAAGGAGTGCACCTCTTGGAGATTTTTAATCACATTTTCAGGATTAGTATTTAGTTCTTCTTGTATTTGTAATATAAATTGATATTGCTCTAAAGTACCTAGGTTTTCATACCGTGATGCTTGCAAGAAATAACTTTCTAGCTGGCTTTTTGCTATATTTATACCATTACTATTAAGGGCAGTCTCATAATCACCTCTAATTTCTGAAATAACTTCTTTTAATCTTTCTACATTATCCAATTTGCTTTTATTAACTATTTCATCTAGAAGACTTAGTAAAGAACTTACATTACTTGATAATGTATAAGTGGAAATTACCATTTTGGGGTGAATGAGTTTATAGTCTTCGTAATCCGTATATACGGCTGGATAGCAATTGAACTGCCCAACATTAGCCATGATATTCGTAAATAAATCTTGATAAGTATAATTTTCTGTATCTACCATTCCAATTATATTCGGTAACAAAAATAGATAAGAAAGTTTTTCCTGCGAAATTTTTGTAGTATCAAAGTAAAAATTAATATATGCAATTTTATTGGTATACAAAGGATGGTTTAATATAGTGATTTCGTCTAACTTCTCGACATCAGTAGGGAATGGATTTTCTTTAATATCTATATCATCTAAAGATAGGGAAGGAAGTTTAGCTAAATCTTCTTTAGAGTTTGGAGTATTCTTCCATGCCTCTATTTCCTTAGTTTGCTCTACTAAACTAAGTAATTCTTTTTCTGAAAGACTTTCCTTATATTCCTTTAACTTATCTTGAAGCTTAATCTGATTTTGCGTTTCAAGCCCCATTATTGGATTTAGTATAACTAGAGAGCTATGGGGATTATTTATAAGATATTTCTCTATTAATTCCTCAAAGTATCCATTTTCAGCTTTCTTTTTGATGTTACTTAATTCTTTTTCGAAGGTAAGATATAGGGTGGGGTCCATATCATAATTCCAAGCAGTCATTATATTGTCATTGAAGCCAAGACCTCTATCGGCAGAGGATTTAGAAGCTCTCAGATTGATTTCTAGAGAACTTATAACGGAATTAATTAAATTCTTATCAAGTCCCTTCTTTACCAACTGATTCAAATTATTTTCCACGGATTGCTCAAACATTATAGCATTTTCCTTTGAGGCGTTTTCAATAATGATGCTAAAAAAAGGTTGAATTTGAGATGCAGAATACTGTCCATATATGTTAGTTCCTATCCCTTCCTGTTGCAATGCTAATTTTAGGGGCGATGAATTTCCATTAAGCAATAGGCTTGATAAAATAGAAAATCCTAAATATAATTCTTTATCCTTAGTATCACCCACTACATAGTTTAAGCTTAGATAAGATTTGTTTGTGGGATCTGTATTTTCAGGAAGGCTATAAAAAGCCTCTTCATAGACTCTTTCACAAAAAGGTTTTTGCATAGAAATAACAGAATCTATTTCCTTTTTGTTAAATTGATTTAAATATTCTTCATCAATAAATTTTAGGGTATCTAGAAGATTTAAGTTTCCGTATAAATACATAAAGCTATTAGATGGGTGATAATAAGTTTTATGGAAATTAACATATTCTTCATAAGCTAAATTTGGAATTTCACTAGGATCTCCGCTAGAATCATTAGAATAAATGGTGTCTGGATATAGAGACTTCATAATTTGGTTATATAAAACTTTAGATGGATTAGAATAGCTACCTTGCATTTCATTATAGACCACACCATTGTATGTGATTTCATCATTCACACTATTTAAGGAATAGCTCCAACCTTCCTGCATAAAAATCCTTTCATCATGAAGGAAATTAGGGTAGAACACTGCATCTAAATATACATTCATGAGGTTTTTAAAATCTTTTTCGTTTCTACTGGACACTGGATAAGCCGTGCGGTCTGAATGGGTAAGAGCATTTAGGAATGTAGACAAGGAGCGTTTTCCCATTTCTCCAAAAGGGGATTTTATAGGAAAGTTTTTAGAGCCATCCAATACGGAATGTTCGATGATGTGAGGAATTCCTGTACTATTTTCTTGAGGTGTTCTAAAATTAATAGTAAATACTTTATTATCATCATCGTTATTTAAGGAAATTAATTTTGCCCCAGTTTTAGTATGTTCAAAGACCCTTACTATAGAATCAATCTCATCAATTATGCTTTCCTCAAGAAGTCGAAATCCAAAGTAGCTCTTTCCCACAATAAAGCTGTTGTTTGAAGAAGCAAATATAGAAAATGGGGAAAGAAAAGTAAGTATGGACAATACTAATGCAATAGTTTTGCCAAAAACAAGTATTTTTTT
>JGI24707J26582_10001308_pt1 | contig 19517 bp, 16 predicted proteins | sample BioPla1DNA1_FD_26582 | JGI IMG/M metagenome (IMG submission 26582)
ATTCAATAGATTCAGTAAGACGTTTTTGAATACCCGGTCTAACAATCAGGCGATCTACCACAATTTCAATTGTGTGTTTACGCTGTTTTTCCAGCTTGATATCATCACTTATGTCCATGACTTCCCCATCAATCCGAACCCTGACATATCCGTTCTTTTTTGCATCCTGAATCAGTTTTACATATTCACCCTTGCGGCCTCTGATAACCGGAGCAAGAACCTGTATTCTGGTTCCCTCTTCCAGGGCCATAATTGCATCAACCATCTGATCCACGCTTTGCTGGGTAATGGGTTTTCCGCATTCGGGACAATGAGGAACTCCTATACGGGCAAACATCAGCCTTAAATAATCATAAATCTCTGTGACTGTTCCTACCGTGGACCGGGGGTTTTTGGAGGTAGTTCTCTGATCTATGGATATGGCAGGAGAAAGGCCATCAATAAATTCGACATCCGGTTTCTCCATCAGTCCCAGAAACTGACGGGCATATGCCGAGAGAGATTCTACATAGCGCCTTTGCCCTTCGGCATAGATTGTATCAAAAGCTAACGATGATTTCCCAGAGCCGCTTAACCCGGTAATGACTACCAGCTTGTTCCGGGGTATAACAACGTCGATATTCTTAAGATTATGCTCGCAAGCTCCTTTTATATATATTTTATCTTTCATCTGAATTCTTCTTTCTGTATTAGAAATGGTGTTACTGGCTTAATGTAAATAATATACTCATAAATATTGCTTTGTAAACGGTTTTATATTTTCTATACAATAATACCAATTATATCGAACATATGTACGGAAATCAATATATGACAGATATAAAAATAACCAAAAAAAGAGCCGGATCAGAAAGTATTTCAAACTTTCTACTCCGGACTCTTTAACAATATTGTATCAATGCTCTATCTTTGCACACGACCGGAACCGTCTCCGCCCATAAGCTTCTTTACATCATCAACTCCAACCCTGTTAAAGTCTCCGGTAATAGAATGCTTCAGGCAGGATGCTGCAACCGCAAACTCCAATGCAGACTGCTTATCTTCAAAATTATTCAATCCGTAAATTAAGCCGCCGCAGAAGCTGTCTCCGCCGCCTACCCGGTCAATTATATCGTTAATATTGTACTTCCTTGAGACATAAAAGTTTTCCCGGTCATTAAGGCAGGCTGCCCAGTCATTATGGTCTGCACTCTTTGATTCACGCAGGGTAATGGCAATCATCTTTAAATCCGGATATGCTTTCAGAACCTCATCCCCCAGTAATTTATACTGGCTGCGATCTAATTCTCCGGATTCAACGTCCACTTTAGCGTGAATTTCCAGTGATTTCTGCACATCTTCCTCATTGGCTATAGCCACATTGACATATTTCATCATTTCACGCATAACCTCAGAAGGTTTCTTGCCATACTTCCATAGGTTTTTGCGATAATTTAAGTCACAGGAAACGGTTATTCCTTTTTCCCCGGCAAACTTAACAGCTTCCAGCGACAATTCCATGGCTGATTCTGAAATAGCAGGAGTTATTCCTGTGATATGGAACCAATCTATATCAGAAAAAGTCTTGTCCCAGTTAATATCTCCGGGCTTTGCCAAAGCAATTGCCGAATATGCTCGGTCATATACAACCTTGCTTGGGAGTTGATTTGCACCACCCTCAAGGTAGTAGATCCCTAAGCGCCCCGGCCCAAAAACAATTTTACGGGTGCCAACATTAAAATAACGCAGCTCACGTAAGCATGCATCTGCAATTGCATTATTTTCAGGCAGAACGGTGCAGAATTCCGTTTCCATGCCGTAGTTAGCCAAAGAAACGGCAACATTGGCCTCTCCGCCACCAAAAGTAGCTTCCAGCATTGGGCTCTGGAAAAAGCGTTCGTGTCCCGGTGCNTTTAATCTAAGCATAATCTCACCAAAGGTTAATATCTTCATTTNTTACCTCCTGCTTACTGCCAGCATTTCGTTACTGTTGTTACCAATTTTTTACCTTTATTCGCAAATTGCTCCTTATCTTCTGCCCTTGGTCAATGCTTCCCATAATCCGTTCAGATAAGCAATCCCCAAGGCTCTGTCATACAACCCATACCCGGGTCTTCCTGTTTCTCCCCAAATCATCCTTCCATGATCAGGTCTGATATATCCATCAAAATTAATATCACAGTATGCTTTCACAATTTCATACATATCCAGTGAGCCATCGCTGCTTAAATGGGATGATTCATCAAAGTGACCGGGTGAATGAATCTTTATGTTTCTTATATGTGCAAAGTGAATTCTTCCCATAGAACCAAAGTGTCGAATTATCGCCGGGACATCGTTTTTGGGATTAGCAGCCAGACAGCCGCTGCAAATGGTTAAACCATTATATGTGCTGGGATTTAAATCAATTATTTTTTGCAATGACTCCATAGACTTTACAATCCTGGGAAGGCCGAACAGATTCCACGGTGGATCATCAGGATGGATGGCCATTTTGACATCATACTGCTCACAAACGGGAATAATCTGATTTAAAAAATATCCTAAGTTTGCAAGAAGCTTTTCCTCATTAATATCCTTATACTTTTCGAACAATAACTTTAACTCTTTCAGTCGTTCGGGCTCCCACCCGGGAAGCGCATAACCTTTAGAACCCGCCTCGAACTCCTCGGCAAGTTTTGACGGATCAATAGCCAATATCTTCTCTGCCTGATAAGACATGGTATTTGAACCGTCATCCAGCTCTTTTTCAAGATCTGAACGTATCCAGTCAAATACAGGCATAAAGTTGTAGCAGATAACTTTAATACCATACTTTGCTAGATTCCTGATTGTCTGCTTATAGTTGTCAATATATCTGTCCCTGGTTGGCAAACCTATTTTTATATCATCATGAATATTTACACTTTCAATAACCTCGATCTCCAGGCCGGCTTTATTCACAGCAGATATCAAATTACTGATCTTATCTTCCGGCCAGACTTCGCCAACAGGAACATCAAACAACGCACCTGCGATTCCGGGCTTTCCGGGGATCTGTCTTATATAGCTTAGCGGAATGGTATCCTGATTCTCGCCAAACCACCTGAATGTCATTTTCATTGTTATTTTCCTTTCCTTATAGTCAATAAGATTATTTGATAAATCCTGTTTTGCCTTTTAACCAATAGCCTTCAGTTTTACAACAGCACTTTCAAGTGAGGTCAACTCATTGGCTTGAACAATATCATATAAACTCATCAATTTTTCTTCACTGCAATAATCTTCTTCAAGCTCAAGTTCAGGAAACACACCCCGTAATTCCACTGCTAAATTATAGTAAGTTTCAAGCTTTTTTGCATTTTTACGATCGGTCATGTATCCCCCGCCAACCATTACAATCAAACAAAGAATAAATATAACCGCAGAAGCAGCAATAGATTGAAAAAGCGTATAATAGCACACGCCGATGATGATACATTTTATAAGCTCCCTGGAATAGTTCTTCAGATCGAAGATCTTGCACTTTTCAATTAGTTTTTGAAGCCCCGCAAATTCTAAATACCTGTATTCCTTAGGTAAAAGCTCTCTCGCATTAAGGCATTTCTTCCGTAATTCTTCTGTCCCCCGATACGCTACAGCACCCCGCTTTAATAATTCTAACAAGGCCATTCTATCATCTGCAGCCTCACTAGTTTTTGAAAAGTATGCGTCCAACTCCGGAAAATCCATATTCTTATCAAATTCTGCCATTCTCTTTACTCCTGTTCCATTAGTCTTGCGGCAACAACATGAAGCACATCATCAGGGGGATAGTCAAGAGCTTCGGAAACTCTCTCATCTGCAATAATCAATGCCATATACAGCGGGATATCCTTTTTAGGTACCTGATAACGTTTTTTAGATAATACATCATACATATCTTTTATAGGATTCCTGTCAGATGATTTTTTTGTGTTATACCTTCCGTAATAAGCATCCCGCCCGAGTAAATATGTCATCATAGCCATTGAAGGTGCTTCCTTTGGAAAAAGTCTGCTTAGTATCTGCTCTACCTTTTCCTTTTGCGGCTGACCATATTTAAATACCCATCGGGTATATTCATCAAGATCTGCCTGTTTTTGTTCTCTTGTCTTAAAAGACAACCATTGAATTTCTTTTCCCATTTTTTCTCCTCAAAATTTATTTATCAAAAAGCTGACTGAGATACTAAAACTAATAAGTATAAAAAACGGTTAGATAACAAACAAACCTAAAGCCTTTTCTAAATCCTGCATTGATAGCTGCAGCTCTTGCATTGAGTGATGTAATTCTTTAGCCAAATTCAGCTGTGAGTGCGCGGTATGATTGACAGTAGAAGACGATGCAGCTGTTTGCTGATAAACAGCAGAAATATTTTCAACAGCACTTAAAACAGCCTTTCTGTCATCATCCATATTCCTGATATTATTTATTATTCTATTCAGGTGCTCAAGCAATTGGGTCAGGCTTGTATCCATATTATTGAAGGCATCCTTAGTAATTTCAACATTTTCAACCTGCGCTTTAACCTCCGTCCCGGCTTCCTGCGATGAAATCACTGCTGATATAGTGTTTCTGTCAATATCAGTTACAACATCCTGTATTTTTTTTGCTTCCTTCATAGAGTCTTCAGCCAGTTTTCGAATTTCCTCAGCTACCACAGAAAAGCCTCTTCCCGCGTCACCGGCTCTGGCAGCCTCAATCGAAGCATTTAACGACAGCAGATTAGTCTGCTGTGCTATTCCGTCTATAATACTGACAAATTGCCCTATGGATGCTGATTGTCTGCGAAGCATATCGATATCCTTAAGAAGCTTTTCCATTATGGCACCAGTCTTTTTAGACTGCTCAGTAAGATTCTCCATAATATTCATTCCTGTTTGTATATACAATTGGGTTTCATCTGTAAGATTTTGTATGTTATTTATATCCCCGTTTAAGACTTTCATTTTGTTGGATAGTTCATCCATTTTATGGTAGCAAATTTGAGATTCCTTTGCCTGATGTGAAATTCCCTGATCAATCTGTTCTATTGCATATGTGGTATCATTACTTGCTTTAATTATATTAATCGAAGCCTGTTCTACATTATATATCGAATTTGTAACTGAATTAGAAATGTTAAATACCTTAGCGACCAGATTTCTTGTATTATCTATCATATTTTTAGCACTTTTGGCAACTATACTGAATTCATTGCGGGATTTAATATTCATGTCAACATTTAGTTTGCCTTTTGCAACCTCTGCAAGTTTATGGGATATAATTTGAATAGGTTTTTCAATTCCCATGGTAATTATGACTCCCAATAGGCCCGAAAGTAAAATAGCTATAATTACAAATAAAAATGTTGTTGTTTTAATTTTTATTGCACTTTCCATTACCGTTGCTTTGGGTATCGCCACACAAATAATGTATGATTCATCCATGCTCTTATGAAGCATAAACAGATATTCCTGGTTATTGTGCATTATATAATCACTATAATTGGCCTCCAAACCCTTTATAGCATTTTGATACCATGGTTGAGACATAAAAGTGAATCCGTCTGATGCCGTGCTCACTTCTCTTCTATCCTCAGTTATAAACGAGATATAACGTCCCTCTGCAAAATTTAAAGCCGTTAGAATTTCAGTGATTTTTTCTCTATCCAGGTCCATGACAATATAGCCTGTTCCGGTACCAAACTGTCGGATGTAGGAATAGGCATAGCTGTCCATGTCAATTGACATAGAATCATCCAGAATGCTATGTTCCCCCACCCAGCCCATTTTCCCACCGGCTGATGCTTCTATATTCTTTATATCTATACTTTCAAACTCATTATAAAAGTCTGAAGCTTTTGATCCCATAGTTGATAATACTTCACCATCGCCTGGTATAATATAAATATTCTTTATATAATTACCGGAATGTACAACTGTGCTTAAGGTTGAGATGATGGCAGCTTTTTTATCCTGAAGAATTGCAGGATTATCATTGTATCGTCCGGATACGTAGGATGTAATATCGGTATTCATGACTAGTTCAATCATTTTGGATTCTACAGTATCTTTAATCAAGTCAATATATTGTGTTACCATACCTAATGTATCAGTGGCAGATTGTTCATAGCTCATCGTTAATCCATCCGAAGCGCTATTAAAAGAACGTACGCCAATAATAATCATAAATATGACCGGGACGGAAAAACCAATTAATAATTGAAATTTGATACGTTTAAAAAAAGAAAAGGAGTCTTTACAATTCATTGAGGGCATATTAGAACTATTATTTTTTGAAACACTGTTGCGAGTCTGTCTGTGTCTGTTAAAAAGTGGCCTCTTACCGGATTTATTTTCCTTAAGCTTATCCCACATAATATCCCCCCTAAATTTCTATATACTCTTTTACCTTTTACCAAAACTTAAGGGGAAGTCTTGAAATAACAGTCAAACTGAGAGAATCAAAGGATCTTTGGTAAATCTGTTCATAGCAGCTTAATTTCGAAGATTCTGAGGCCATTATATGGCCTCAGAATGACATGCTACGTACTTAGAGACAGTCCCCTTATAACTTAATCATAATTAAGGATTGATGACACTCTGAACCTCAGCAGTATTTACATTGCTTGCATCAACAAGCAAAACTCCTGTATCAATTGTCTTTTCGGTTACATTGCCGCCATTAGCCAGGTCAAGAGCCAGCTTAACACCATCATAGCCCATGTAGTATTGCCGCTGAACAACTGATGAACAAATGTATTCGCCAGATTTGATCATGTTAGCAATTTCATCAGAGAAGTCAAAACCGATCATTACTATGTCTTTTCTGCCTGCTTCAGTAAGGCTGGTAACGAAACCGACTGTGGAACCGTTATTCGGTCCAAACATACCAACAAGATTTGGATACGCTGTCAAAAAGTCTTGCCCGAAGCTTGTAGCTTTTTCAATTGAACCTTCATTTACCTTTATATCATCATTAAGAACCTTCCATGCCTTTGGAGCATTAGCATCCCAATATTCATTAAAACCCTTTAGACGGTCAATAATGGTTTGAGAGCCTGCTGCTCCAACCTGAACTGCTATAACAGATTCTTTATCTTCAGAAAGGCCTGTTTCACGCAGTTTCTTAAGCATTTCTTCAGCAGCCATTCTTCCAGCCTCAACATTATCTGTCAACAAAGCTGCGCTGTAATCTTCACCATTAACAACCGTATCAACAAGCACCACAGGAATACCTGACTCATAAGCTTCCTTTACAGGAGCTGCCAGAGAAGTAGAGTCTACCGGACCTATTACGATAGCATCTACTTTTGCAGAAACAGCATTCTGCAATAAAGTGATTTGTCCTTCAATATCGGATTCCGCACCAACACCGGTAACAATAACTTCACATCCGAGATCTTTACCGGCTTGCTCAGCACCGGCCTGAAGAACAGCCCAATATTGGTTACCTATAACTTTCACGATCATGGCTATTTTCTTTGGTGTTTGCGCAGGAGCAGGAGATGCCGGATCAGCTGCAGGGGCGCTGCTTGCAGGGGCATTTGATGCAGGAGCATTTGCCTCAGTACCGCATGCAGTTAAAGAAAGAACCATAGCAAAAACTAAGATGAATGCAAGATACTTTTTCATAGTTATTCTCCTCTTCTTTTATTTTTATGAATACAAGGCCAAGCCTTGAGTTCATCATATTAAATCACAGAATACAAACTAGATAGATATTGTGAATTTCTTCCCTCAAGTGCAAAGAACAAGATTATACGCTTTGACGATGCCGTCTTGCCTCCACTGCACAGGCTGACACTAAGATGAAACCAATGATTGCCTGTTGCCAATAGGAGCTTACTCCATTTAAATTCAGTCCATTACGGAGGATCCCCATCATCATGGCACCAATAATTGTATTGAGAATATTTCCTTCACCTCCGGTATTGGATACGCCGCCAAGAACTGCTGCGGCAATGGCCTCAGCTTCATAACCCATTCCAGCAGTAGGTTGCGCAGAGCTCAAACGCGATGCAACTAAGATACCGCAAATGGACGCTGAAAAACCACTGACACTATATGCGAAAATACGTGTGCCAACAGCATTAATACCAGAAAGTTTGGCAGCCTCTAAGTTTGAACCGCACGCATATATCTGGCGTCCGATCCGCGTCTTGGACAATATAACGGCAAGAATAATACCGTAAATAGCTGTTATAAGTACACTATAGGGTATTCCATTAGGCAGGCGTCCTCCACCGAGAACATAAAACTGTTCCTGTATTTCTGCAGAAGGTATGGTCGTGGTATAGACCGGCATACCATTAACCAAAACATTTGCAAGACCCCGATAAACCCATTGCATACCCAGTGTCGCAATAAAGGGGACAACACCAAGGATTTCAATAGAAATGCCATTGAGAACACCTGATACAAAGCCCACAAGCAAAGCGGTAATAATTGACAACCATAACGGTGCACCGGCTACAAGCATTTTAACAACAATAATTCCAGCCAATGCCATTGATGCACCTGCCGATAAATCAGTACCGCCGCATACAAGGCAGAATGTCAAACCGTAACCTAATATGCTGTATGTAACAATTTGCTGTGTAATATTAATGAGGTTTGTTTTTGCCAAAAATAATTCTGGTTTAAGCAATGCAAACAAAATAAACATTAATATTAATCCGGTTCCTGAAAGTATAGCCTTTTTGAATTCAGTACTCATATTGCTGAAGCTTTTGTCTGCATCATTTTTCCTGGATCTGAAAATCTTTATATTAGTCATGACTGGTTACCTCCATGTCAGAATGAATACTTAGTTTGGGAGCAGGTTTTCCTTCCATTATGTTGTAGCCTGCCGCAAGATAGAGAATTTCTTCCTGTGTAGTTTTCCTGGCATCAAGCTCACCGTTTATAGTACCCTTATGAATTACCAGGACACGATCACTCATACCCAATATTTCAGGCAACTCAGAAGAAATCATAATTATCGCTACCCCTTGATCGCTTAAACGATTAAACAATTCATAAACCTCAAACTTAGCACCTACATCAATACCACGGGTGGGTTCATCCACTATCAAAACCCTTACATCATTACAGAGCCATTTGGATAGTACAATCTTCTGTTGATTCCCTCCGGACAGATTTCTGACTTTTTGTCGAAGTCCCGGCGTTTTTATCTTTAATTTGTCTATGTATTCCTCTGCATTTCGCATTCCTTCTTTATCATCAATAAAGCCAAAACGACTTAATTGCTTTAGATGTGCCATATTGATGTTATATTGTACATCAAGACTCAGCGCTAACCCGTCAAATTTGCGATTCTCTGTTGCATAACCAATTCCATGAGCTAAAGCTTGTCTGGCATTTTTAATTTTGATGGGCTTACCATCCATAAAAATCTCCATGCTTTCAGCCTTATCAGCTCCAAATATACATCTCATGATCTCAGTACGTCCGGCACCAACAAGGCCTGATATTCCAAGAATCTCGCCTTTACGTACAAAAAGCCGGTCTACATTAACTATGTTCTTTCTTTTAATGTTACGGGCTTCTAGCACAATATCTCCGATTTTTCGCTCGTACTTTGGAAACTTGTCCTCTAAAGGCCGGCCTACAATCATATTCACAAGTTTATCAAGCGTAACTTCCTTTAAATAGACAGTTCCGATATATTTGCCGTCACGAAGGACACTGGCACGTTCACAAATACGGTTCAATTCTTCCATACGGTGAGATATATATACCATCCCAATGCCATCAGCCTGAAGATTTCGAATTATCTCAAATAATTGGTCAATCTCACGCTCTGTCAGCGTTGCTGTAGGCTCATCCAACACCAATATCCGGCAATCTCTTGATATTGCCTTGGCGATTTCCACCATTTGTTGCTGTGCAACACTTAATGTTCTTACAATAGCGTGAGCATTAATATCAATGCCAAGCTTATCTAATATTTTCTGTGCTTCTTTAAACATTCTTCTGTCGTCGATAAGCCCATTTTTCATTATTGGGCGACCTATAAAGATGTTATCTGCCACAGACATATGCGGGGCCAGATTCAGTTCCTGGAAAATAATACTGACACCAAGCTGCTGTGCTTTTGAAACTGAGTCTATGCGTACTTCCTGATTTTCAATAAAAATCTTACCTTCATCACAACTATATACACCCGACATGATTTTCATCAGCGTCGATTTACCAGCACCGTTTTCGCCTACTAAACCGTGAACTTCTCCTTTATTAACTGAAAACGATACATTATCCAACGCTTTAACACCAGGAAAGCTCTTTGAGATTCCTTCCATCCTGAATAACTCTTCACCCAAGGCATTACCCCCTTTAGTTATGTTAATTGCTGCAAGTCTTCCTTAAAAATGCGCGCAAAAATATCAGCAGAGCAAAAAAAGATTTTTCTCTGTTGCTTTAAAGATCTGTCAATCGTGTGTTTTGCAATCTGTTACTGTGTTAAGTTGTAATAATGAAAATAATTAAATCCCGGAATTATAATATCTTTTTCACTTATAGAACCATTTGAAAGAGCACTCTGAAGCGCTTTGTTATATCTGTCGGTCAAGCTGGCCAATCCTTCGTCTATCGGTATTTCCCCGGCAAATATTGACTCATATACAACTTCCGCCGGTTCCCCTTCCAGATTGCTTAAAGAATTATGTACCTGTAATGGAAATACTACTGAATTCTCTATGTCTGTAAAATTTTTGATTCCCATGTAGTGCTGGGGAATATTTTCTTTAATATTTGCATTTATTGTTGTTCTAAGTGGTTCTCCACTCTTGACAAATTCACTTTGATGCATAAATAAGTATTTGATAAAATTCCATGCCTCATCAGGATATTTGGTATCTTTGGCAATAAGCTTGCCCATATCAAAGAACATATGGCTTTTGCCTCTTCTATCGCCCTCAAAAATTGGCACCGGTGCTGAATCCCAGTTAATATCACATTTAATCTCGTTATTTCCAAACTGTGCAACTTGCCAATTCCCATCTATCATCATGCCATATTTGCCTTGGCCAAACTGGGCTCTGCACACTTCAATATCAAGAAGCAATGAATCGGGAGACATAATCCCTTCTCTGTCCAAACTTATCAAATATTCAAGCGCCTTTTTCTGTTTTAAAAAATCAAACTTTCCTGTTTCCCAGTCAAAACCGCTTTCTCCAAGCTGTCCTGATATTGTACATATATTGTCTATAAAACGATACCAGCTGGATGATGTTTTTAGCGCTATTACAAAGCCGTAATACTCACCTTTACCCATTTCAGTTATCTTTCGTGCATACTCCTTCATCTGTTCCAATGTTTCGGGAGGCCCAATCAATCCGGCTTCTGCAAATAAATCTGTATTATATATGAGCCTGAAAAAGGATACTCTTTCCGGTATAGTATACAATTTTCCTTCATAATAGAACTGATTTTGAGCAAAAACCTCAGGATAAAAAGAATTCTTAAAATCCTCTGTTATATAATCATCAAGTGGCAGTATGCTTCTCGACTGTGCCAGTTGAGCTATAGTAAGCCCTCCGTTCAATTCAAAAACATCGGGAGGCTGCTTAGCTGCCAAAGCCATTTGAATAACGTTTTTATAGTTTTCGCCAAAAACTTCAAACTCTATGATAACGTTATCACTATTCTCTGCATTGTACTGATCAACCAATCTGCCGGTAACACTGTTTTTTGACGCCGCTCTCATCCAAAACTTTAAGGTTGTTCTGTTTAATCCATATCCTGAATCCTCTGCGGGCATCGGTACATTGCCGGAAGATTTCTGATATGCAGTGCACCCGACAAAAATAACGGCCATAACGACAATCCCTATGAGTATAACCCGTATTCCGGAAAGACGAGTCGGCATTTCAATTCTCCTTCTGTTTTCACAAGTAAATTCTTGACGCCCTGTAGAACACTTATTAAACAGCCTGTGTTCATTATAATGTCTAAAATTAATTAATGACAGTAAGTAGATTTTAAAAAAAGGTATGTTTTTTTTACTTTTGATCCCTGTATTCTCTTGGGCTCATACCTGTGTATTTTTTGAACAGCTGGCTGAAATACTTAGGATTTCCATAGCCAATTTTTTCAGAAATCTCATAAACATGCATCTCAGTGCTTAGAAGAAGTCTCATGGCTTCCTCCATTCTTTTTCCTGTTAAATAGTCTATAAAGTTTTCACCCAGCTCCTCTTTAAAAAGCCTGCTAACATAGCTGGAATTAACATAGAATTTTTCTGCCAGAGTGTTTAAGGTTATATTATCGGTATAATTCTGATCTATATACTGTTTGATATGATTAATCACTGATTTTATTCCCAGATTATTGGTCTGGCATATCTCTCTGGCAAGCCTCTGAAAAACTTCAATAAATCTTACTTCCAGTTCCTCAAGAGTTACAATGTACATCTTTTGATCAAATTCATCAATAAAACTTTTCAATAAACTATCATCTAAACCAATTACCTCAATATTTCTTCTTATTACCAGCAACTCGTTTCTGCATTTATCAAGCAGTTCTGTTGGATCAACTCCTTTTAAACTCCTGAGTTCATTAAACAACTCTGCAACAACGTCGGGTATACTATCAGAGTCTCCTGTAATAATGCTGTTTTCTAATTTCTTCCACACGCTAATCGGAATAATGATACCTTTATTTATATCACTTGCAACATCATTATAGTTAATGACCTTCTCCCAGCCTATGAGCAGCTTATACCGCAGTGCACTTTTTGCTTCTTTAAAAGCCTTGGGCGTATCTTCAATACTATTATGTATACTGCTTACACCTATTGTAACCAGTATGTTTAAATATCTTGATATCTGATAAATCATGTCTCTTAGTAAGGATTCTAATATATGAGGATTTGAATTTGATACATCCAAAATCATAATAACTTGTTTCTCAAGCATATAGAATACATGTCCGTTTGTTTTTGAACATATCAGCTCATCAGCAATATTTGCTACTCCAAATCTGACTAATTCTGAATCCTCTTCTGTGAAGCCTTCCAGCGAATCATTGATCTCAAATTCCAGGACCGCACAGACAAATTTCTGTGGAAATTTCTCTATACCAAATCTGTTAAGTTTACCAGACACATCTTGAACATCTGCTATGTCACCGCTTACAATATCATATAAAAGTTTATTTCTGAGAAAGGGTTCACTTTCAATAAGTTTACGGTTAAGATCCTCAAGCCTCTCCTTTTCCTGGTTTGTGTTAAGCATAGATTCGCGTATATCATCAATGATTTCTATCAGTTCCTCTTCTTCAACCGGTTTAACCAGATACCTGACCGCTCCGTACTTCATTGCCTGCCTTGCATATTCAAAATCCTGATATCCGCACAAAACAATACATTTTGTATCAGGCAACTCTTCTTTTACTGTACGTATTAATTCTAAACCGTTCATGAAAGGCATCTTTATGTCAGTAATAATAACATCAGGTTTAAAATTATTCATTACTGCCAAGGCATCCCGTCCGTTTGTTGCAGTTTGAATACTGCTTACGCCTATTTGCGGCCAGTCTATCAAATGTTTTAAACCATCCAGAATAGGCTGTTCGTCATCAACAAGTAAAAGTTTAATCATTTTGTTCACTTCCTGCCGATTTAATTGTGTACGGGATACGAATCTCTATTCTCGTACCTTTTTGTAAAGTACTAAAAATATCTATCCCATATGACTTGCCAAAGAAATACATCAACCGTTTATGGACATTGACGATACCAATTCCCACCTTATCGGTAACAGTCGCATTGTCCAATGCATCTCTGATTTCATATAAAGTTTTCTCTTCCATTCCAGTCCCATTATCAATAACTTCGATCAGAACATCGTTTCCGAGTTTTTTCCCTCTGATAATAATAACGCAGCTCCCTTCCTTGGTTTCAAACCCATGAAAAATTGAGTTTTCTATCAGGGGTTGCAATGTAAGCTTCAATATCAATGCATTAATAATATCATCGTCGATATCAATGATTAGCTCAAACCTATTGTTATACCTCATATTCATAATATCAATATAGTATCCTACATGATTAAGCTCTTCACTGATTTCAACTATATCTTTTGCACCGATAATATTCATACGGAGAAACTGTGAAAGTTTTTTAATCATCCCGGCCACATCGGTATCCTTATTAACAACTGCTTTCATTCTGAGAGCTTCAAGAGTGTTGTATAAAAAATGGGGGTTTATTTGTGCCATCAGTGCCTTTAACTCCACTTCCTGCCGCTTGATTTCCTGCACGTATTCCCTTTCCACAAGCTCTTTTATTCGACGAGTCATCATGTCGAAGCTCCTGCCGATATCTCCAATCTCATCATTGTATTCGAAATCAACCTTTATATCAAAATCTCCGCCGGATACCAAATTCATAGATTTACTAAGCTTTTTTAAAGGTTTTGTAATCCCCAGCGCAATTAAGACACAAAAAACTATGATAATTAAAACAGTAACAGCTAAAATAATGAATGACAAATTGCGAATTTCCCGGGTTTCCTGCAAGAGCTTTTCCTCTGAGATAATTCCAATAGTGCTCCATCCCGTATATTCAGAATTATCGAATACAATTGTTCTAATTCCGTCTCCTAAAGATGATCTCAAACTTCCGCTGTCCATGCTGAGAATCTTCTCAAATGCTTCTGCAAATCTCGGTATACTGGCTTGCCCAATAACATTTTCCGGGTCAAAAATTACACTATAATCCTCCGCAATGACCAATATTTCCATAGAAGCTGTCATCCCAACGCTTTCAATAATTTTTTGCACCTTGTTATAAGCAACATCTATCCGGATACAACCAAGCACATCATTATTTGTATTATCTGTAATGACACGAGCTACTGAAATTGTCGGCTCATCGCTTATTTGCCCCAGAGGATCTTCATTTGCAATGTTCTTAAAAATCATGGACTTTCCCCGGCTTGATGCAGCTCCGATGTACCATTTGTACTCCCAGGGATTTTGATTAAAAAGAGAATATTTTCTTATTCCCTCCGTTATTAGCATTCCATTTTCTGAAAGCAAAACAATATTTGTGATATCCGGCTTTAATGTATAAATATTAAACATAAAATTCTCTACATAATCCGATTTGCTCTTCATCTCTATGTCAGAAGAGTTTGTTAAGTTTTCTCTGAGAATCTTCTGAAGATTACTGTCAGCCTGAGCCATAAGGGTAAAACGTTCCAGATCATCAAAGTACTTGTCAATTGTTTCATTTAATTGCTTTAAGTAGAGTGATGAATAATCAATGACTTCTTTTGTTAATGTGTTACTCCAATTGACATAAAAAATATAAATAACGGCAACAATAGAAATGACGAAAACAGATGAAAATAGTAGTATCATTTTGGACTGTATCTTCAGATTCAGAAAAAATCTGCTTATTTTTTTCAGTCTGACAAAAATGCCCTCACGCTTCATATTCTCCTCCGATAAAGACTGCCCTTAATGAGATAATAAACAATAATACCCCCATAAATCAAGCCTTATTGCCATATCACTCCATTCCTTGACAGTTTATTCCTATAAAATCTTTATTGTTATACTTGTCATCTTTTAAAATAAAAAAACCGCCAGGGAAAGTTTCCTGACGGTTATATGCTTACAAACAGCAGAGTTTTAAACAAAACTTAAAACGGTTTTTCTTGCTTCAGCACATAATGCAGTTATTTTTTCGAAATTACCTTTGGAAATATCGTCCTTTGAACAAATCCAGCTTCCGCCTACAGCATGAACATAAGGAGCTGATATGTACTCAGAAAGATTCTGCCCGTTCACTCCGCCGGTAGGGATGAATTTCACATCACCGAAAGGACCCGATAATGCTTTCATTGCCGACAGACCACCATATACATTTGCGGGAAAAAACTTAACTACTTTTATGTTATATTGAAGCGCCATGGTAATCTCAGTAGGCGTGACACAACCGGGAGTAACAGCGACGCCGTTTTCTACACACCACTCCACCACCTGCTGGTTAAAGCCCGGAGAAACTATAAATTTCGCGCCTGCTTCCACAGCAGCCTTACACTGTTCCAGGGTAATTACTGTTCCGGCACCCACTAAAACTTCAGGGCATTCTTTTGATACGTATCTTATTGAATCCAATGCGGCACCTGTGCGCATTGTGATTTCCATTACATCAATGCCCCCTGCCAGCATTGCTTTTGCTGTAGGCACCGCATTTTTTGCATCTTCTATAACAACCACAGGAACCACACCTGAGTTGCCAAGTCTGCTAAGTATACTCATGATTAACCCTCCTAGATATACTATTTAATTCTTTGTCTTTCTATATAAATAGTATAAACAAAAATATGGTACATAACAATAAATACATATAGTCCCTCCTTAAAAAAGGTTATCAACTGTCACAGACTCTAAACTGGGACAGCTAATAAAAACACTAAAATTTACCGGTGCAACCTGGGCAACATTTTTACCGAGATAAACGCTGGTCAGATTAGGAATACTGTAAATGACATTTTCACCAATTTGGGTTACCCCATCCCCTATTATAATTGATTTAACCTCTTCAAGGATATTGATAGTAACATTCTCAGAACCAATAGTATAAACAGTATCATCCCGCCATCCAGAGGAATACGTAGCGCCAGCATTGCTGGTAATTGTCAGTTCCTTCTTCTCGCCTCTGTCATATGTGTAACCAGTTCCTTCAACAATAACTCCTTCTTCGGACGCAAATGCGACCGGTATTGACAGCATGGTCATTACCATGCACAACACAAGAAACATACTGAGTATTCTTTTCATATATCTGTACCCCCTATAAATGTAAAATTTTTCTATGGAGTCGTATCGGGTAAATTCCTATGCTTTGATATTATCAAGAATAGGTCCATGAAAACCATCCGCTGCATGAAACATGTTTTTTCATCCTTGTCCCTGTTATAAAGCCATACATTTTGGAGTTTTTGGGGTCAAAAAAGTCCATTTACACAAAAGTTTTTCAATTTTTACACACAAAAAACCGTCAAAGGTATTTAACCAATGACGGTTTAGTAGGACTTATTTCTATGAGTTTCTAAAGCTAATTAATGAATCCATTTTTTATTAATATTTCTCAAGCACAAATAAAATAATAATAAAATAAAAACTAACATGATAAAAATACTAAATGTAGCAGTAAAGATGGAACTACCTGTAATCATGCCATTAAGTATATCCGTTCCGTAGGTCAAAGGTAAGCAAAATGATATTGGTTTTAATATGACTGGCAACTTATCAATGGGTATAAATAGACCGCATAAAAATAACATTGGAAATCTAAAAAAGTTTGAAAATGTTTGGGCTTCAAATACTTCCTTGGCAGATACAGCAATTAACAAACCCAATAAAGCAGAAGTAACTGCTATTAAAATTACTGCAACAAGTGTAAGCCCCCAGTTAATTTCCCTTAAATCTATAAAGAATGCTGCAAAGACAACTGGTACAAATGCGTTGACAATTCCAAATAAGATTGCTCCTAGAATTTTAGCAATGACTAACGCACTTACACTTATCGGTGCAACTAACAATCTGTCAAACGATCGACTTCTTCTCTCAAATGTGATTGTGACAGCCAGCATGGAAGTAGTCCCGAACAATACGCTCATCGCCATTAAACCTGGAAGCAATTCTGCAATTCCAATATCTCCTTGTGAACGAATAAGTTGCATTAGAGTCCAGGAAAGTGGAAATATAATCCCCCAACTGATATTAGGAGGTTTTAAATAGTAATTATTTATATCTTTTTTTAGGACATTCCAAAATGCAATTAAAGTTTGCATTCTATTTCCCCGCCTTTTCTATTTCCAGTTTTGAGGCCTCAATACCCGTTATTTTAACAAATACATCTTCTAATGATGGTTTTATTTCTTTTGCTTCGTAAACAGAAATTCCTTTACTGTCAAGCAGTTGTAAAACAGGAGATAAAGCAATACGTTCTTTAGAAATAATCAGGCAGGAATTTTTGTCTGAAATATCTATCCTGCAATTTACAAAATTATGCTCTAGTTCCTCCTTCAACTCTTTTATGCTGCTGTCAAGCTGCAACTTGATTTTATGTTCACGTTCTATGCTTTCCATCAATTCAGTTACCGTACCAGTTTTTACAATCCTGCCATTTACAATAAAAGCAATCCTGTCACAGATTCGTTCAGCCTCTTCAATATAATGTGTAGTAATAAAAATAGTTTTGCCTTGTTTTTTTAAGTCCAATATTAATTTTCTTATTTGTCTTGCACTTTCAACATCTATGCCGGTTGTAGGTTCATCTAAAAATAAGATTTTAGGATTATGTATAATTCCAGCGGCTATTGTAAGTTTCCGTTTCATTCCTTTTGAATACGCTTTAAAAGGACGTTTTGCTGCAAAGGTTAAGTTAAATTGTTCCAACAGCTCCGTTGCTCTTTTTTCACGTTCTGCTTTACGCATTCCATATAATGAAGCGCAAAAACAAAGATTATCAAAACCATTCATTTCATTATATAAATTGTTCTCGTCAGGAATAATTCCTATGATCCTCTGGACCTTTTTAATATCTTTTACTGCATCAATTCCATCTATCAGAATGTGACCGCCGGAAGGCCTGGATAGCCCAATCATCATATTGATGGTTGAAGTTTTTCCCGCCCCGTTGGGACCTAACAATCCAAATATTTCGCCCTGTTCAATACTAAAAGAAATCTCGTTAACTGCCTGAAATTCATCGTACATCTTTTTAAGATTTGTTACATTGACAATTCCCATGATTGTCTACACATCCTTCCTCTCTATCTTCAGCATGATATTAGGGCTGACTTCATTAGAACACTCATGACTTCTCTTTTGTACATGACACATCTTCCTTTCAGCAGATTCGCACCCTGCGTTTTCAGGGTTACAAACTTTCCTTTCAATTGAAGCAAGTTCCTCAATTTTAGAAGCGAGTTTATGCAGGGTGCTCCGGTCTACATCATAATGAATATAATAACCCTTTTTCACTCCTATAAGCAGACCTGCTTCCCTTAAAACTTTAATATGTTGTGATATCGCCGGTTCCGACAACTCAAGTTTTCTTGATAATGCCCTTACGCAATAATTATGCTGCAAAAGTAATTTAAGCATTTCAAATCTCGTTTTATCGGCTATTGCTTTGAGCACCTTTGTTATATCCATAATTACCTTCCATCCCATTTAATTAAGTTTGCGCTTAATTAAATCATACATTCACTTTTTACTTAAGTCAATACTTAATTAGAGGTTCCCCTTTATCATGTGATCCATATCTTGTAAATTCATGCGTTTTGGGATTTTTTGATAAAAAAAGTCCCATTGCACAAAAGTTTTGCAAATTTTACACAAAAAAACCGCCAAAGGTATTTAAACCAATGACGGTTTTATAAACTTGTAAACAAATTCGATTGTAAGTAAACAAAAATATTATCTCTTTGAGAACTGAGGTGCACGACGTGCTCCCTTTAATCCGTACTTCTTTCTTTCCTTCATTCTTGGATCACGAGTTAAGAAGCCCGCTTTCTTAAGAGGAGTTCT
>JGI24707J26582_10001312_pt1 | contig 19488 bp, 21 predicted proteins | sample BioPla1DNA1_FD_26582 | JGI IMG/M metagenome (IMG submission 26582)
TATCTCTCATGGTCATCTTCTTCCTCCCCAACCAATTTTTCGAGTAGGTGAGGAATAGTTCGGCTTAGGATTTCTCCTGCAGTCTTTGGGGCCACCTTTCCGGGTAGGGATAATGCATGAATAGCCAAAATACCTAGTTCTTTTGCGGCAATAAAATCGGTTCCACCGGGGGTTGAAGCGAGATCTACGATTAGCGTATCAGTATTTAGCCGTTGTAAATAAGCTCGCTCTAATACCACAGCGGGTATTGTATTAAAGATTATTTTAAAGTTGGTTTCATCATTTAAACGCTTTAAGTGTAAAGGTTTGGCATTAAAACTAACCGCCCTTGCTAGATCACTTGTGGTTCTGGCACCAACTGTAACATGGGCACCTAGGGCCACCAAGCGCTGAGTTAAGGCTGCACCGCATCTGCCCAACCCCAGAACTAAACATTTTGAATTATGAATAGTGATAGGGCTGTTTTCCATAGCAACTTGAATGGCACCTTCTGCCGTTGGTATTGCATTAAATATGGCTATTTCGTCATCTTTCGCCATCTCAACGAGTCTTAAGCGGTATTTAATGATTAATTGTTTTATAACCGGATTAGCAACTCCTATAAGAATCGGTGTATCCTTATTTAAAACGGGCATTATCCTATTAAGATCGATTAATTCCCTTTCCCCATCCATGCGCGAAGTTATCAAACCTTGGCTGTCAGTGCCTGACATGGGGAGAATAAGGGCTCGACTATTGGTAACCGCTTCCCCTGGATTAGAGAAGTGAGTTGCCCTCTTAAGGTTGCCGCATCGCGGAAACCCCACAAGACGTAAATTGACGTTTAGATCATCCAATCTTTCTGCCAAAAGTAGCTCCCGCTCATCGCAACCTAACATTGTGATGTTTTTGCCTGCTAGGTTACTTTTCATTTTGACGCCTCCTCACCCGAACTTATTAGTACTATATGTCGGTGAAGAGAATATGTTCTAATCCTATGATTAATCCTTTTATTGTTGAGATCTTTTCTATGGCCAGCAAAACGCCTGGCATAAAACTTTCTCTATTATTTGAATCATGACGAATAGTCAACGTTTGACCCGGTAACCCCAAGATAACCTCCTGATGGGCCACTAGTCCCGGTAATCTCACGCTATGCGTGGGGATTGCCTTGCCTGATACTTCTTCCATCATGGTTTTTGTTCTCAATGCTGTGCCCGATGGGGCGTCAATTTTTTGCGCATGATGATATTCTATAATTTCGGCCTGCTCAAAATGGGGTACCGCTTCTTGAGCAAACTTCATCATAAGAACAGCACCTATAGCGAAATTGGGTGCATAGATCGCCTTCCAGTTTTCTTGAAGTGCTCGCACTTGCCATTCTTTTAGCTCAGTTTGGCTCAATCCGGTTGTTCCAATCACCATTGGGGTATTTTGTGCCAAGCAAATCTCCATATTTGTCTCAATGGCACTGGGTATTGTAAAATCAACAACCACATCAGCTTTAGTGTCATTTATCGCTTTTGCTAGATCCGTATACACGTCAACACCCTCTATTGGATGGCCTGAAGAAGAAATACCTCCAACTAAGGTGAACTTCTTTGAATTGCGAACGGCTTTACAGACTTCTTGGCCCATTTTACCCCTCGCGCCTGCCACGATTACACGCATAATACCTACCTCCTTTTACCATTACGATTGATTCTAGTTTGATCTCGAACATTCCTGCCGAAGAACGATCATAAAAAGGGCCACATTTTCGTAGCCCCTTTAATCACCATCTAAATATTCTAGTTACCACCGTGGGTTTCCACATCTTTGGCCCCATTTTGTCTTAATATTGAGCTTGCGTCATTAACTTTATCTGAACTGGTTTCTATAACAGCAAGCACGCCACCTTGTTTCANATTCTCTTCATACTGTCTTCCCCGTTCTTCAGGAATGCCCAAATCAATTAGGCCCCCTGCAACCCCACCGGTAACGGCTCCCGATAAAACACCGGCTAAAGGTCCTGCGGCAATTATGGGACCAATCCCTGGTATGGCTAAGGCTCCCACGCCGGCCAACAATCCGGCGGCTCCGCCCAGTGCACCGCCCCACGCGGTTCCATCGGCGATTGAATCTGTTCCGAAATCATCGCCTGCTTCCATATCCTGAGAGCCGGATCCACCGCCTTGTTCGTCCTTGGCAAGAATTGAAATCTCGTTATCTTTGAACCCCTTTTCTCGCAAGGCTTTTACAGCTTCTTCCGCTGTGGATATATCCGTAAATACACCGATTACAGTTGACAATAGAATTCCCCCNTTTCTTTTATTACACTTAGGTTACCCAAAAAAAGGGGGCTTATTCCGTTGCGAACGTTCTTCTATTTTGCGCATGGTTTCGGAATAATCTTGTGCGGTAGTTAAGTCGATTATTATTAAATCACGACCTATTTTTTTGATTCCCTTCCACGGGACGACTATCAGGCGCGGTCTAAACCATCGATTGCCATAAGGAATAATTATGGAATCTATTTCGCCTGTTCGAAGATTAATAATCAGATCCGTGTGATCTACGACACCCAGCTTTATGCCTTCGTCTATGCACACCATTTCTTTTCCGGAAAGCTCGGAATATCGCATTCTACCACCTCTTTTAAGCCTATGAATCAGGGGAAAATACTAGAACTCATACCCCCATGATATACAAAATTGTGGTGAATCGTGAAATCCGGCAAGTATATTTCCCCGATCGTATTTGCCTAATTCAAGCTGAAATGTTGCCTTATCCAGCTCATAAATGACAAAAACCGAATGGTGCGTACGTTTTTTGTTTAAATCATATTTTCCGATTGCTCTCCATCTAACTTTTTGACCGGAACCTAACTGCCAGCGAAAGATTCCATGTTTTCCATCTGCCCTTAAATCATAGTTTAAACCGCCATACCTATTGGCATAGCGTAATGAAGCGTTCCATGCATCCAGTTGTATCCTTATCTTATCTTTCTCGTAACGCAAAATGAAAGCGGTTGTTGGCTCTAGGCGCCATTCAACTTCGGTATGCTTGTCTTTAGCCGAGATAGTCCAGGAATGCTGGTTATATTGTCTGGTTCCCTCCATATTTTGATGACGACGAAAGTTCGCTGATATTTTTAGATTCCCTACGAAAGCGTTATGTGTTAAATGATAACCCCGTCTATTTTTAGCATGTTTTTCGTTTTCGGAGAAAAGACTCCTAAACCCGGGATGAATTTGCCGCCATTCAAGTGAACCATTTAGTTTCTTACCCTTTAGGGCAATTTCCGATATAAAGCCCTTCGACACATCACCCTTTGTATCTTCTTGCCATCCCATGGCAACCGAGCTAGCCATCAACTCCGAATCGACCTTCATTTCAAGAACCCTTGCCGAACCGCTTTCCTTTAATCCTGCATACTTTAATTCTGTGACCCGAAAAGAAGCCGAATTAATTTCGATATTTCCCGCCAGATATAAAACATCTACGCTATCTAAAGATTTAAAAGGAACATTTTTTAGTATTGCTCCGTGTATCCCGCCATATCGCAAAGAATAAAGTCGGGTTTTGCTCAAAAAATTTGTATCTTTAATTAGCCTAAAAGTATCCGGTGATGTAAAGTGTTCGTGATTACGTTTGATTGTAATCTCCGAGTTTTTTGAGGGTTTTAAATTTAAAGCCCATCTAGGGTTATGTTTATGGTATCCCTCATAATCTAGGTGGCTTTCCAAACCCAATTCAAAATTAATACTTGAAAAATGATTCCCTTCAAAACTTAGCAAATTTGCTATTCCCTCTGTTTCCACAGTACCCGAAATTAAACCCGTAAAAGCCTTGGCCTCAGTTAAGGGTGCAGAAAAAACCAATAAAAATAAGATCAAAAAAACTCCATGCCGATACAAAGATCATTCCCCTTTGAACATCTCCCTGGGCACGGAGTAGTTTGATTATATCACGATACACTATTTTTTCCAAGCATATCCTTCTTTTTTACTATGACCTTCTTGGCGTTCGAAATTCTCTTTGTTTTTTTCAATATAGGCCGCAAAAAGCTCATCCGGACCAATACCCGCTTTTAGACACATACTAACAAAGAAGTGTAATACATCTACGATTTCTTCAGTAAGGCTGGCTTGGTTAATCTCTTTCGGATCTTTCCACCACTTAAAATTAACCTCATCTAAAATTTCACTTAGTTCGGAAATAATTGCTAGAATTTCTTTTTGAATCCAGACTTCCTTTGAAAAGTTCAATCCTCTGTTTTTTACTACAGATTCATCAAAGCTAGCCTGCAACCGAAAGATTTCTTTTAACATATCTTTGGACATAGTGGATCCCCCCCATAGTTTTGTTGCCCAAGACTTACCCAAGTCCAATCTTTTGGATTATAGATTTCTGCGGCCAGTGACATTAAGTCAANGTACTTTACCTGTTCCACTTCAATCAAAAGTTCTTCGGGAGTTATTATTCTTCCCTCGTCAAGTTCGCCCCTTGCCAATCTGGTCATGCGATTATTAGTGCTTTCCAGAGATAACATCAAACTACCGCGCAGTTGACCCTTGGCCCTTTGAAGCATCTCTTCGTGGATANATTTCGATAGATCACTGAAGAGAGAACATATGACATCCCACACTTTTGACCAATTGTGAGGACTAAATCCCGCATAAATCCCACATAAGCCGACGTCTTCGTAAGAAGAATTAAAGGAATATGTGTTGTATACCAATCCCCTTTCTTCCCTGAGCTCTTGAAAGAGTAATGAACTAACCCCACCACCAATAATTGTATCCAAAAGATTTAGCATATGACGGCGCTTATCATTACGGGCGAACGTTGAATTTCCTAAACAAAGATGAACCTGCTCCAGATTCTTATTATGGAAAAGTCCCCGCCTTCCGTTCTTAATAGGTGATTCTAATGGGTGTTTTTGACCGCGAGGTAAATCAGAAAACCTTTCGGCAAATTCCTTGACGACCCTTTCATGGGGAATATTTCCTGCACTGGCAATTACGAGGCGATCCGTTGTATAGTGCTTTTCTAGATATAAACAAATTTGTTCCTTAGTAAATTTCCCTACGCTTCCGGGCGAACCTAAAATGCGCCTGCCTAAAGCGTGATCTGCCCAAAAAGCCTCTTCGAATAAGTCGTGGGCCAAGTCTTCAGGAGAGTCTTCGTACATTCCGATCTCTTCTAAAACCACATTCTTTTCTTTTATCAAATCATCGTAGGAAAACAAAGAATGTAAGAGCATTTCCCCTAAAACATCTGCTGCCATGGTGAAATCCTCATCAAGTGCTTTAAAATAATAACAAGTTTCTTCTTTTCCTGTGAAGGCATTAAGGTATCCACCGTGATTATCCATGATCTCAGCAATCTCACGGGCAGAATATTTTTTATTGCCCTTAAACATCAAATGTTCAATAAAATGCGAAACACCCCATTCTTCAGGCAACTCGTGCCTACTACCCACTTCAAACCATGCTCCCAAGGTGACCGAATGCAGGTGAGGAATATACTCTGTGACGATTCTAATTCCATTAGATAGAACAGTTCTTTGATACATACTTTCCTCCGGTGCAATTTGAAAAACCATCCATTGTGCACTCTTCTTTCCAATGATTTTACATTATGAATATGATACCATAGATTCACTTGAGCAGAAAGGGGGAATTCCGTGGGTAAAGGTATCGGTATTGCAATCTTATCATTTATTATGTATCTTACTAATCTATTTGGAGGGGGTACCGGACAGCCCAGCACCCCCATGAATGTTCCGTCAATTCAACAATCCTACTCTATACTAGGTCAAACGGGTCAAGTATTGGCTAAACAGGTCACACTTAGACAGGCACCGCAAAACGAGGCTGAAGCAATTGATAGTGTGAGGGAAAGAGAACAAATTATCATTCTTGATCAGAAAGAAAATTGGTACAAGATCAGGCTAAAAACTGGTTCTGAGGGTTGGATACCCCAATATGCCGTGTCCATCTTGCCGACAAATCGAAAGACCAACAAAAAAATTGTACTCGGCTACTATCCTGTTAACGACAATGGATACCAAGTTTTATTGGGACAAGCGGAACATCTTACCGCAATCACACCCTTCGGCTGGAGACTAAATAGCTATGGTCAGATTGACGAGCTTTTCGATCCTCAGAAAATGGGCCAAAGTCTTTATTTTGCAGGTAACCAAGAAATCGAAACTATAGCCATGATCTCTTTCCCCGAGGATTCATCTAGATTTATTGATAATAAATATCTACAAGAAACCACTATATCAAATATATTAGCAACTTTAGAAAACTGGGGTCTCAAGGGTGTCATGCTTGAAATACCCAGTACCAAAGAAGAAAACCTGACGAAGTTACTCCACTACGTGAGTGCTTTGGCGTCACAATTAAGCGTTAATAACATGCAAATTCTAGTATCACTTCCTTGGGGAGAGGACGTAGATTATGCAGCTTTTAGCACGGAGGTGGATTACGTTGTATTAAGAAACCCAAACCAATACACAAACCCAGGTCCACTAACTTCGGCCCTACTACTAGAAGAAATGTTAGAAGAGGTTGTGAAAACACTCCCTGTCAACAAAACCATATTAGCCTTGCCCAATGTTGGCTTTGACTGGTCCAAAACCGGTAATCCATCAAAGCTCTCCCACAAAGAAATTCTGGAGCTAGCTGCTGAACAAGGTGCTAGTATAAAATGGGATGCCAATGCAAAAAGCCCATACTTTCATTATGGTTCCGGTAANGAAGTGTGGTTTGAGAATCGTTACAGTTTAAATTACAAATTTGATTTAATAAATAAATACGATTTAGCGGGAGTAGCACTATCTGAATTAGGTTACGAAGATCCTGAAATTTGGNGNACTTTAGCNAAAAACTTTTAGTCAGATAATAGTTCACTAACGGTCACACAAATAAAACCTAGATTTTGCAAATGTTCTAGAATAACGGGTAGGGCTTCTAATGTGGGTTTTGTAGGATGCATCAAAACTAAAGCTCCGTTATTAATTTTTCCAATAACTCTATCTATAATCACCGTGGGCGCCGGTTTCTGCCAATCAACCGTATCAATGGTCCACAAAACAGTTTTGTAACCTAGTTCAGCTGCAACCAATACTGTCTGTTTATTAAAATCACCTGCCGGCGGAGCAAAAATCTGAGGTTTTTGTCCACAAGCTTCCAGTATTAAGTTTTCCCCCTCTACAATGAGCCTAGTGACTTCGCTACGGCTCATTTTGCTTGGCATACCATGCCAACCGCCATGGTTTCCCAATTCATGACCTGCCACGTCTATTTCTTTAACCAAATCCGGAAAAAGACCAGCCCACCGACCGGTGGGAAACCATGTAACACTTGCATTATACTGCTTCAGTACCTCTAGCATTTGTGGGATAAACTCATTTCCCCAATCCACATTAATCATCAAAGCCACCTTGGGCTCACTTGTTGGTCCGCGGTAGAAGGGTTGGAAATGTGCGCTGGTAATAGAGGGTAGAACCGGCACTAAAATTGGCTTTAACGAACTACCTGCTTCAGCATTTATTAATAGCTCAATGGTTTCCTCCACATCTATCACTTGCCCTATTACCTCAACTTCAATATCTCCGGTATTCCAATTACATTTTGCGTTTTGAGCTTCGACATTATAATTAGTTGCCAAATCACTGATGACGTCGTATAACTCGTCACGCAGTAAACCTTGCATTGGCTCATCTTCAAGAGAAACTCCTTTCTTTACACCATATAGCTTTCTTTGAACGGACGTATAAAGCTTGGGTGTTAAGAAAATGCTTAACAAAACAACCATTATTAAGGCTCCAAAAATCAGGTTTTTTCTAGTAATTATCACTTAATTACCACCTTTCTTCGGATGCATCGTCCCCGCGTGATCCACGTAATATTCCCCTTTATGCAATATTTCCGAAACGGGAACTATCTCGTAGCCTTTTTCTTTTAAATCAGGAATTATACGACGAATAGCCCCAGGGGTTCCTGGAGCTGCGTTATGGAAAAGAACAATTGAACCGGGTTTAATACTTCCCATAACCCGATCGNAAATTTGACTACTACTTAGATTCTTCCAATCGAGAGAATCAACTGACCACTGAATAGTGTAATAACCTAAAGAAGTAGCAACCGTTATTACTCGATTCGAGTACTCTCCAAAGGGAGGTCGAAAGAGAAAGGGTCGTTGACCGGTCAAGTCTTCAATTAGACTTCCGTTCTTCTCCAACTCGTAGGCTATTCCTTGTTCGTTAAGGCTATTCATATGAGGATGAGAATAACTATGATTACCTATTTCATGACCATAATCTGCAATTTTAACCACGTAGTCCGGATGTTTATCTACCCAATAACCTGCCAAGAAAAAGGTTGTTTTTATATTATGAGTACGCAAAGTATCTAAAATATCGTCGGTTAATTCAGTTCCCCAGGTGGCATCAAATGAAATGGCTACCTTCTTTTCTTCTGTTTTCACATCATAGATGGGTATTAATCTACCGGAAGAAGTAACGGACATTATTGGCTCTTTAATCTGTGGAATCAAGACCAAAAAACCTAAACATAAAACGATTAATAAATACTTCCACTTTACCTTTAGGACGAATACACGCATGAGATCACCCCTCATGTATTCTATATTCATCTAGAGGGTAAAGTTATGATTACCAATACGTTTTAGTACGGGTTTAGTTTTCCAATAATCTTTGGCTTGGGAAGTCTCGGGGTTATAGAAAAATAAAGCTCCACCAGTTGGATCCTCCCCATTCAGCGCTTTATCAACAGCATTGGTACAAGTCCCGGTATTCTTTGATGAACTGGGCAACGTGCCTCGCTGGATTGGAGTGAACTGACCTTGTTGATGAATCACATCCCAAACAGTGTTTGGAAACTTGTCGCTTCGCACCCTATTTAAGATAACCGCGGCGACCGCTATTTGACCCTCTAGACCTTCACCGCGTGCCTCGGCATATACCAATCTTATAAGGATATCCTTTTCCTTTTCGGATATTTCATAAACACTTCCGTCGTCCCTAATAATCCTATTGTTTACTTTAGGGGGTATGAGAAGTTTGGTTCCTGCCATCAGTTTATCAGGATCGTCTATTTTATTTATCTCCATGAGCTCCTGCCACGACACACCTTGCCTAACAGATATTTCCGAGAGAGTATCACCGGGCTTCACTTTATATGTTGTAAGTGAATTTGCTTTGGATATGGAAAAGAACAATAAAAAAGTGCCTAAAATAATAAAAATATTACGCATAAATTCTCTCCTGACACATGAAATTATGCTTTCTTCTTCCACACAGAAGGTCTTAATCCTTCAACGCCCGAGCTGATCCATAAACTTCAAGAAACGATTGGATTCAATAACTTTTGAGAATGATATTTTTTCCGAAAGAAAATTTAAAACAATCAAAAGTAGGACAATTAAAACTTTGACGATTAAAGGGAAAATAAGAACCATGCCTAACCCCAGTGCAGCACCTAAGGGATTGGAACCTGTATCACCCATCATCATTGTTGCCTTGAGATCATTAACTAGATAACCGATGGTCGAGGCTAAAAGCCACAACAAAGGAGATATGTTTATGCTATTAAAAAGAACAAGAACCATACTAAGAATCGCAAACACCTTTCCTGCTCTCCCCGGAGCACGGTCAAGTAGATTGATGAAGTTAGCATTCAAGGCAATGAGTACGGTATGAAGTACGACTAGAAATGGGTTTCCACCTAGACTGATAGCTATTGCCAAAGAGATAAGAAACCCGCCCACGGCCTTGAGTATCCCGGTTGAAGGATCTCTTTGCCCAAAATGGCCCCTAAAACCTCTTCGTGTGTCGCTTCCTAGATTGTCATCAAGTATACCTAAAATAGAAAAGAACAGGATTACAACTGCATATAGCGGAGCAGAAGGTACTTTAGTAAAATTAAGAACTAAAACCAATACCGTGGGTAGTACAAATGCCAATCCAAGCCCGGTAGGAATATGTTCACCTTTGTAATTTTCACTTACCTGATCCTTAAAAACGGGCTTCAAAGCAAGGGACGTTAGATATCCTGCAGCAACTAATACTAGCCATACAATCACCTTATCTCCACCCTTTCTGCCAACAATGGTGCAAGCCCCTGAATACATGAATTAATTGATTCCCACGGTGTTTGATTCCCTTAATTCCGCGACCATAAGCCCGATGTTTCATTGGTAATGGGATTTCCAGTACATCGTACCCATGGTGCAGTGCACCTACAGTTAACCCTATCTCCACACTAAATCCGGCGAAAAACGGTCCCAATCTTTGTAATACCTCTGCATTTATGGCCCTTTGCCCCGAAAGGGGGCTTGTTATTGTCTTTTTTGTGAGNACTTTAACACCCAAGGTTGCTAACCTTCTTACTAGACCGAATCCCATTTTTTCCTGGGAGGAACTTTGCTTTTTTTGGAATTTAGCAATTGTCATATGGGCATTACCCTTTAAAACCGGATAAATNAGGCGCTCACCATGAATTGCAGTGTGGCCCAAATCGGCATCTAGAAGAACAAAAATATCTGCTTGAAAATTTTGTAGTCCATAATTTAGTGCCGCCCCTTTACCACTATTTTTATTTAAATTGAGTAAAGTTACACCTTTGTGTCTTTTTACAACCTCTGCAGTTTCATCTGTGGAGCCATCGTTAATTACGACTATTTGATTTAAAAGGGCGATCTTTTGTAGTGCTACTAACGTTGATGCGATGGTTTCTTCTTCATTGTAAGCAGGAATTAGAGCAACCACTTTCATAATGGGAACAATCCTTTTGATTCTTTGTGCATCCCGTAGTGCCCTTTGCCCTTAGTTAACAGGCCGAGAACAAGAGCAATTTGCCCAATTTTAGTATCCACACCATCAATTTGCAGACTTAGGGGAAGACCCTGTAGTGATGGTTTGATCGTTGTATCCCAGACAAAAACCATGTTACCGCCATTTTCCACAATCCTATTTATTTCATCCAAAAGATTGGTTGTGAGTTCTTCATTTGATAAACGCGTCAAAAAGAAAACTTCCTCATCAGGTACTACCAGCGGTAATACTTCTGAAGTAATCACCTTCATTTCTGCCCCCGTTAAACTCAGCATCTCTACCAAATAATCGTCTTGAGAATTTTCTGCAATCATTATTATTGTTTTTCCCATGAGACGACTTTTAAAAAGGTTATCCCTCAATTCGGACCATGCAGAGTCAGACACCGTTAATTGAGTATTTAACAACTGCAATTCTTCTTGCATCTGCACAAAATATTCTTCTAGATTAGAGATGAGTTGATCTTGCTCCTCTACTAACGCATTATCAGGAAATAATGCACCCCCTATTAGAATGCCTAAAATTAGACTTAAAAATACCGCCATCAAAGAGGCGAGATGGTATCTAAAACCAAAATTCATCAAAGCCACCCCGCAATCAAACGAAGTTGAAGCCAAAATAGTCGCAAGTAGTATCGCCACGGCGATACTTGGCTTAGAAATATTAAAATGGGAATCAATGCAGCCAAGACCACCGGAAAAACATGTACTGAGGGACCGGGTCGATAGAGTTCACTGACGCGTTTTGCATCTAAAAGAAGGGACCCTATTTTTAAGCGGGTTAAGAATGTTGATGCCATACCCGGCCGACCTTTTTCTAAGAAATCTATCATATTTGAATGGGAACCTACTAAGACAATGAGCTTGGCACCTGCCGAGTGACTTAAGAGCAAAGCCAAATCCTCACTGGTGCCCGGAATATGGATTTGATCATAATCTAACCCCAAATTCTCTAATCGATTGGCGCAAGGACATGTACCATTTACATAGGCATGGGCCAAAATTTGAGCACCTGACGTTAGTGCAGAATCACTCACGCTATCCATGTCACCAACGACAAGATGTGGTTTATAACCAAAGGCTAATAAAGCATCTGCACCTCCATCAACTCCCACCAGAATAGGTTTTGTCTCATGTATAAAAGGGGATAAAATCCTTAAATCGTCTTTATAACCTAAACCACGAACTACCACCACAACAGTTTTATCCTTAAGTACAACATTGAGCGGAGGAAAATTATGATTACCCAATATTGCATCCTTTTCCTTAGCAGCGTATTCCAAGGTGTTTGCTACGAAAATGTCCAATTCTTTAGACAGATTTCGCTGGGCCACATTTCGCCTTTCTTGTATTAGATGCTCTGTGGCGACCGTTCCAACGGCAATTACTTTATTGCAACTAATGATTTTCCGTCCCTCAATTGTAATCACGTCGCCATCCTCCAGCTTCGTGAAGATCGCCTCGCCCACATTATCCAAAAGGGCAATACCATGGTCAATGAGAAGTTGCGGACCTAGATTAGGATAACGACATGTAAAGGAGTTACGGGCATTGATTACAGCTGCTACCCCGGCCTCAATAAGTCCGGAAGCACCTACGGCATCTAAATCTTCATGACAGATCACCGCAATTTCCCCAGGTTTTAATAGGGGAGCCAATTCTTTTGTTCTCTTCCCCAGCCTCACTTTGCCCTGCACCGCAGCCCCTCCCAAACAAAAAAAGACGGTTTATCACCGTCCTCCTTAGTATGCATAGTCGTATATCAATTTAGCCATTTTACCTAATCTCTAAACTTACCAATTCCACCATTTTTGCAATAAAAGCTGAATTCGTTGGTTTACCTTTGTTTTTCGAAATTTCATAGGGGAAAAATTCGTAAAGACTTTTAACGTTACCTTCTTCCCAGGTTTTATCCAGCGCATATCGCATGGTTCTCTCCACTTGGGCACTACTGGTATTATATTTTTCTCCAATCGCGGGGTAGAGATCCTTCGTAACGGAATTCAATAAAAAAGGATGTTTAATAGCAAGCCAAATTCCTTCCATCAAGTATCTGTAGCCTTTATAATGGGGTGGGATACCCATTTTATAAAAATATCTTACACAAGTTTCATGCACCTGATTACGACAGACTTTTCTCGCACTTTCAGGCAGATTTATCTTCAGAATTTGTCTAATTCTGTTTTCTAGGACAACCAAGTCAACCGGTCTTAAAACATAATAATCAGCACCAAGATTAGGCATTTCCTGAATAATAGCATCACTTTGCAGTTCAGTGCTTATCATGATCACTATGGGCTTATTTATTTCCAGCTTGTATCTGATTTCCCTTAAAACATCTACTCCTCCGAGTGGCGACAGATCTAACCCGATTAAGAGGACATCGGGACAAGTATCTTCGATCTTTTTCAGTAAATTATAGCTATTATCAAAGCCCCCTGAATATCTAAAATCAGGAAGCCGATTAAAGTAGCTCTCCACTTCATCAAGGAAATGTCTGTCGCTATCGGCTTGCAATACTCGAACCACTTTGTTTCCCCCCCACTAACCTACACGCCCGGCCAATAAAAACGTCTTACTAATAGGTGAATATTGAAATTCTTTCTCCAACCGAAATTGTTTAATTTCGCCAGTAGACTTCATATGAATTCGAGGACCCGAACACTCCAATCTTTCCTCGCCTATTAAAATTGATTTGTCATCATAATAGCAAATGGGTAAATCTTCTCTTATATAATCTAGAACCCTTCGTTCAACTTCATATAAATCGACATCAGGCTCGCGTGTGAATTCTACAACAAAACCGCGCCGCACATCACTATGAAATCTAGGTAATTCGGAACCCATCTCTTCAAAAATAATTGAAGTTAGATCCTCTGCGCTATGGGCCATTTTTCGGTAAACTAATGAATCATAAGCCTGCTTAGCCACTTCTGACGGGAAAGGTCCAAATATTGTCGGCTTTGTAACAACGACCTCTTCTCCCACTCCAATGAGTACTTCTGCATTCAAATTTAAAAGCGAATATAATAGATCAAAATGTTCCGCAACAACGCGATGCCCTTCTGAAATCGCTTTTTCCACGGCCTCAGCAAGTTCCCATAATGGTGTGAATGCCATTTCGAAACGAACATCAATATGATAAGTGTGCATACGAAAAAAGTTGTTCCGGGCATCTTCCAAGACAGGCAAAGGGCGAACATTCACCCCATTATCATCATTGGTCAAAACTAAGCCGGGAAACATACCCCTAATTAAAAGGGATTTACCTGCACCTGCATCTCCCACAACCCCAATTAAACGGTCATCTGCTCCTAAATAACGTTGAGAAACAAGCATACCTAAATGCATGAGCCTTTTTTTACCCCTAGGGGCATAGTATACTGCCTGTACTAAAGTTGTATAATGCATTACAAGATCGCCTCCGCATGGCGTGCCGCATGGCAATTGAGATTAACCGCTACCGGTAGCCCCGCAATGTGGGTGGGGAATTCTTCAATGAAGACGGCTAAAGCCGTCTGGGAACCACCAAAACCTTGAGGACCCACACCGGTTTTATTAATTAATATTAAAAGTTCCTCTTCTAATTCTGCAAGGTGCTTTTTGGGATGTTTTGAACCAATTTTTCGGAATAAAGCCTTTTTCGCTAATAATCCGGCCTTTTCCATTGTGCCGCCCAGACCAATACCCATTATTATTGGTGGGCATGGGTTGCCTCCCGCCTCCACCACGGTATCCACAATAAAATTCTTTATCAGTTCAATGTCATCTGTGGGTTTAAACATTTTTAGCCTCGACATGTTCTCGCTACCAAAACCTTTTGGAGCCAAAGTTAGATGTAATTGGTCGCCTTCCACTAAAGAAAAATGTATTACTGCGGGGGTATTATCCGCTGTGTTTATTCGCTCCACCGGATCGCTAATGACACTCTTGCGAAGATAACCCTCTTCGTAAGCCTGCCTTACGCCTTCGTTAATTGCATCGGCGAGCAATCCCCCTTCAATCCGTACATCTTGACCTATCTCGGCAAAAACAACTACAACCCCGGTATCTTGGCAAATGGCTAGCTGTTCNTCTTTGGCAACGCGCGCATTTTTAAGTACAATTTCTATAACACTTTTACCCAAAGGGGAAGTCTCTTTTTCCTTCGCTTCGAGCAAAGCATTATAAACATCTTTGGGAAGGTTAAAATTTGCCTCTAGAGCTAGCTCTTTTGTTTTGTTTACTATATCTGTATACTTGATCGTCTTCAATTATTTTTTCTACCTCGCTTTACTTTTTAACAAGGCAACTAAACGGTTCATTTCATTGGTGCAAATTGACAATCCTTCATCAACACCCATGCCGGGCTTTGATAAGATTTGTCTCGGTCTAGTGGCCACAGCTATTTGTACGGTAATTTGCGCGGAACGTTCAGTTTCGTTGCAAGAGCCTCCAAGATAAGGGAGCAAACCATTTTCTCTGCAATAAAGGACGGCTTCCACAGAGTTATGCAGACTTCCTAAATCGGGTGCCTTAATTTGGATCATGTGACCGGCCTTTGCATCAACAAAAGCCTTAATATCATCTAAAGTATTACACCACTCATCCACAACAAATTTAACCGGTATATTGTTATCATCAACATAAGCCCGCAATTCTGCCATTGCCTTAATTTGCTCTTCTTTGCTTGCACATTCTATGGGACCTTCAATGAAAAGCTCATGGGGTGCGACTACTTTCGCCAGTTCCCCGGCATATTCCCCTATCTTTTTTATGTCATTATCGAAAGCTTCTCCGATAGTTCCGTAAACATCAATCTGTAAATCAGGTAAGTACCGGGGATTTATTTTGAGTTCTTGGATCCTAGCCTTTAACCATGCTAAGTATTCTTTGAGATACTCACCCTGTTTTCCCAGTTTATTAATATTATTATACAGACCATGGGGGAGCATGTCAGCCCCTTTAATTATCATGCGATCAGCGTTAGTTTTACGGTCATCACCTGTCTGACAAAAAATTAAAACGGGCTCAGGAATAAGTTCTAATCCGTATTCTTCCACAATGACTTCGGCCATTGTTGTCTGTTTACTTCGCGCCACGGCATCTAATAGTGCTTGGGTTACTCCATAGCGAATTGCAGTATGTAGTGCTTTGCCATTTTGGTCTCTGATATTTTCTATCTCTATGGCTATTTCTTTAAAAGAGTCTAGGGACTTTCCAACTAAAAGTGGTACAACGAGTTTTTGAATTGTGGGAATATACGTGTCTGCCAAAAACAGTGGATCTCGGCCCCCTGCACCGGAATATTGCACGGCCGCGCAATCTCCGTATGCAACCTGTCCATCTCCTAAGACAATTTGAACTGATACGCTCTCCCCCGCTTGCCTGATACTATGAAAGCCTGAGGTAATAGGGGAGCCATCATAAGTAATGCCGTTCTGCACTGCATTTCCCATGCGTATAGCCTTTTGATCATCAAAGTAAAAACCTGTAAGTCCTTTCGACAAAACGATATCTTTGATTTTCAACCCTATCACTCCTCTAATAAGTTAGCTCGTACAAAGGTGCATGTTGTTGCGCCCCGTAAACATCTGTTTCGCCTAAATCACCGGAAGCCCTGGGACGCTCAATCGTAATTTTTATGGCATNGGCGGGGGCAAANTGAACTATAGATAACACCTTAGATTCATCAATTTTATATAATTTAGCGATTTTAGATTTTGTAATTCGGCTTTTTACTTCCTCGTATATTTCTGCGTTGGGAAACATTAGATCGAAGGTTAGTTCAAATGGTCCCGCATTTTTACTTCTGATGACAAGAGCCACATCCTTGACATACCTCATAACGTTGTCCTCCTTATGTAGAGTGGAAATAAGCTCGTAGGATTATCCACTTCAAGCAAATGATAGATATTGAATCTATAGACCGCACCTACAGAAATATCCGATGGTGAATAGGGAAAAGCTAGGTTGCCCGCGGTGGACTTTCGGTTCGGATAACCATAATGCAACAATGTTGAACGGGTAAAACTACAAATAGTATCTGCCACATCCTGAGTTGATGCCACAACATCGATAATCAAGCACAGTTCGTGGGCAGGATTAGGGAAAGGTTCTAACGCACCCATAACCCCATTTTTCCCGTAACAACGGACATGGAGGTGGTAGTCTGCCATATCTTTAAAATTATCGGCCACGCGCTTCTTAACTTCAAGAATAATAGAATCTACCTGTTCAATCATAACGGGATCTCGCACACCCGCGACGCAAATCGTAGAATAACCGCTNAGGGCTGCACCTTCCAATTTTACGAAGTACTTTTCCGTAGGAATGAAAGCAGTGCCGGAAACTTTAACTTTTCCACCGGGTAGTTCTTGGAACACGGTTTTGCGTAAGTTAAGACTTCCTCCGGGCCCCGGTAAAGAATACGGATCGCTTTTTTCATACAAAGTGTGGGCCGCCACTGACAGCCTGGTACATTGACGCTCCGGGTTCAGGGCTTCGAGCACAAAATGATCTTTTGCCAGATATCCAAATACACAATCGCTCCCACTTCCGGGATCGGCTGCAATGGCTGCACATTCTAAAATCTTTCCTAAATGTAACGATAGTGCCAGATCGAACCCTTTTAGCACCGGAAGAGCAGCAAAAACGCTGGGATCGTATGCACGTCCGGCTATTATAATTTGGGCACCCTGCCGTAAAGCCTCAATAATTGGTTCTTGACCCATTTGGGCAACTAGATTCGTTGATTTTAAAATTTCTTCTTCTGCCAACTCTTTTACAGGTCCCAACGGTCGGACCCTACCTAACTTTAACTGCTCAATTAAAAATTTTTGATCAATATCACTATAAATCACCGCAATCTTTGCGGTAAGTTTCAACTTCCGTAAGACATTTTCAACGATGGAAACATTCCAATCAACATGGGGTTTTGCTCCTGAACCACCTGCAGAACCAATAATCAAGGGTATATTTCTTTCCAGGACAGCCGCAACCATATATTCCAGATCCCTCATTACGGCTGAACGTTGCGTAAATGATTGCCCCGAACCCAAATAGAATGGTCCCGGATCGGTGGAGCCTGCATCCACAGCTATTACATGGGGTTCTCTATCTAGACCGGCTTTAAATGAAGACACCGGAAACCCATAACCCAAGATAGCAGTTGGTGATAATATCCTTAACACTTCCATCTTACCATCTCCTAACGCGGTCTTCCGATTAATCTTCCTTGACCGATTGCATAAATGTCATCAATAACCATTTGAAAGCTTGGCTTTCTATTTTCCTCTTTTCCTCTTTCAAGCAATTTTAAGCGATGGAAATCTTGAATATCAGCACNAAAAGGTAAACTTCCCCAAGATAAAAATCTTACGGCACCTTCATTATCCCTTGCAGGCATAGTTCTGCCAGCGTTAAATGAACTTGGTGCAAATGGTACGTCAATCACACCGGAGGCAAAAGCACGAATCGCGCCTTTAACCCAATCACCCTCCCCTAGTTCTATCGTTTTGTCCAAAATTTGCCTCGTTTCTTGTAAAATGATCTCTTTCTCTTTATCCAAGCTCGGATTCTCCGGATAAGACTGATCTTGCAACATATTTAGTATTTGTTTGGTTGCCCTAATTCCCTCGGCATTTGCTTCTTTTGTGGGAATCCCCAACGCCTCGTGGGTTGTTTTAACAATAACTTTTGTGGCCTTTCCGAGTGCGGCTGCAACCCCTCCTAAAGAGATTACACCGAAGGCCCGCGCTTCGTCGTTAGGAAAACCACCCATCCACTGATGAAATACGGTAGTTATACCAAGGTCANAAAAACCCTCCATGTGTAAATATTCCTTTGCTAAGATAGGCAAAGTTTGTAATGCTGCAACATCCTGAATCAAATTACCACATTGTCCATAGCCAACGGTGATATTCTTGACACCTTGCTTAGCCGCTAAAATCGCCTCAATTACGGAAACACTATGGGAGATGCAAGGTGCAACCAAGGTGCCCGTTAAGGGTCCAAAGGGCTCCCTATTAATCAATATACCGTGTTCTTGATAATAACCCACCAGACGGTCAATGTATTGCCAATCTCGAATGCTTTGTTCAAGGGGAACTTTTTTTGCATAGGGTATGTTATAGGAAATGCCACCACCTTCGAAGGCGGTAAAACCTGCGGCAATCGTTACTTCGGCTAAAAGCCTGGCATCCGGAGTACCGTGGCGAATCTGCACGGGCACCGAGAGGCTTTCCACAAGCCTGCGGCAATTTGCCACACCATGATTAATAGCGGGAAAACCATTGAGCAAAGATCTACCTTCGCTAATACTCTCCTCTAGCCCCCTTTCCGCCTCCTCGTACCTATTCTGTCGCGTATAAGAGTCAATCGTCGTGGGTAATAGATCTGCACCTCCCTCATCTTGCAAAAATAGTAGCAGTTCTAAATGCGAACCCAAATCAGCCACGCCGGCCCTTGGTTGTGCTAAAGTTCTACCGTTTCTTTGTGCCTCCATCAATTGAGCACTGAAATTCAAATGTGCCGGTAAGCCACTATGAAACTCAATGGCTTCATTAAGATCTACCTCCGCTCCGGTTACCCAACCTGCTAGCACAGTTTCTCTTTCCTCTTCCATTTGATTCCAGTTAAGTTTATCATGAGTAATCGCCACCATCAACTATTACCCCC
>JGI24707J26582_10001315_pt1 | contig 19474 bp, 16 predicted proteins | sample BioPla1DNA1_FD_26582 | JGI IMG/M metagenome (IMG submission 26582)
GACTCTTACAGATTATGTGTTGTTACAAAGTGCCTAGAAAATCCTGTACTTTATGTTTTTTCATATTCCTCTGAAAGGAATGAATGGATAAGCGAAGATGGCCATATACTTTCAATTGACCAGATTATATCCGCAAGGTGCTATACTTAATTTTATAAGATGTCCGTACTTTGTATTGTAAATAAATACAAGAAGACCAGCAACATTAAAGCATCATGCTTAAATGTTACTGGTCTCTTTTTGCCCCGCTTGAAGCTGTTCATTCAAGTTTTTCTTAAATCCCTAAGTGAACGCTTCTTTAGGGGTTCTTTTTTTATTATGTCTAAGCTTTCTAAATGGTTATTTACTCATAAAGGCAATATTATATGGAAAATATAACAAAGTAAGATAGACTATAATTAGATTTTTAATAAGATGAAGAATTTTTTGGAATTTGCAAACATATGTTTTCAAATATCAAAACATATGTTATAATTATATGATTATTAATAATGATTATTAATTCTGGAAAGTAGGTATATAATGAATAAATTTCAAATTGTATCTGAATATAAACCTACGGGGGATCAACCACAAGCTATAAAAATACTTTCAGAATCTATAAAAAACAAAAATAAATATCAAACACTTTTAGGGGTAACTGGTTCAGGAAAGACGTTTACCATGGCAAATGTTATTCAAGAGGTTCAAAAGCCTACCTTGATTATAGCCCATAATAAAACTTTAGCTGCACAATTATATAGTGAGTTTAAAGAATTTTTCCCTAATAATGCTGTAGAATATTTTGTAAGTTACTATGACTATTATCAGCCTGAAGCTTATAATCCTTATACAGATACATATATTGAAAAAGATTCTTCAGTTAATGAAGAAATTGATAAATTAAGACACTCTGCTACAGCGGCTTTAGCAGAAAGACGAGACGTTATTATTGTTGCAAGTGTATCTTGTATTTATGGATTGGGAGACCCAATAGATTATAATACCCAGGTACTTTCTTTAAGGCCAGGAATGGAAAAGAGCAGAGATGATATTTTAAGAAAACTTGTTGATATTCAATATACGAGAAATGATATGGATTTTAGTCGAGGAACTTTTAGGGTAAGAGGGGATGTTGTGGAGATAATTCCTGCTGATACATCCGAAAAGGCAATAAGAGTAGAATTCTTTGGAGATGAGATAGATAGAATTTCAGAAATTGACACATTAACTGGTGAGATACTGGGCCTAAGAGACCATGTATCTATTTTTCCTGCCTCTCATTATGCAATTCCTCAAGATAAACTTGAAAAGGCAATCTTAGCCATAGAAGAGGAGTTAGTTGAAAGAATAAAAGAATTAAAAGAAGAAGATAAGCTTTTAGAAGCTCAAAGGCTTGCACAACGAACTAATTTTGATATAGAAATGCTAAGAGAAGTAGGCTATTGTTCGGGGATTGAAAACTATTCAAGGCACCTTTCAGGGCGACCAGCAGGAAGTACACCTCATACCTTAATTGATTATTTTCCTGATGACTTTTTGATTATTGTAGACGAGTCTCATATTACTATTCCACAGGTAAGAGGAATGTATAACGGGGACAGGTCAAGGAAAACTACTTTAGTAGAATATGGATTTAGATTACCTTCAGCTCTTGATAATCGTCCTTTAAAGTTCGAGGAGTTTGAAGAAAAAATTAATCAAATACTCTTTGTATCTGCAACTCCTGCTCAATACGAATATGAGCATTCTTGTGTTGTTGCAGAACAGATTATTAGACCTACTGGTTTATTAGATCCTATAGTTGATGTAAGGCCTGTAAAAGGACAAATTGACGATTTGTATCATGAAATAAATAAAAGGGTAGAAAAAAATCAAAAAGTTTTAGTTACAACTTTAACTAAAAAGATGGCAGAAGAATTAACAGATTATTTGAAGGAAGCAGGAGTTAAAGTAAACTATTTACACTCTGATATTGATACCCTTGAGAGGGTAGAAATAGTAAGAGATTTAAGAATGGGAGTATTTGATGTTTTAGTTGGAATCAATCTTTTAAGAGAAGGGCTTGATATTCCTGAAGTATCCCTTGTTGCAATTTTAGATGCCGACAAAGAAGGATTTTTAAGATCGGAAACATCTTTAATTCAAACTATTGGAAGAGCTGCAAGAAATGCAGAAGGCTATGTAATCATGTATGCAGATAAAATAACGGATTCTATGAGAAAAGCCATATCAGAAACCAATAGAAGACGTCAGATTCAAAATGAATATAATGAGGCTAACGGAATAGTACCCAAAACTATTGTTAAAAGTGTTAGGGATGTAATCCGTGCAACAAAGGTATTAGAAGAAAATGAAAAGTATATTACAGAAAAAGATCCAGAATCCATGGATAAAAAAGAACTAGAAGAATTAATTACTAAAGTCACAAAAGAGATGAAAAAAGCTGCTTCTGATTTGAATTTTGAATTGGCAGCATCTCTTAGGGACCAATTAATAGAGTTAAAAAAACATTTATTGGAGTTGTAATGTAGTTAGGAGGAGAAGATGACCAATAATAAAATAGTAATTAAGGGTGCAAGGGAGCACAATTTAAAAAATATAGATTTGGAAATTCCAAGAGATAAATTTGTTGTTTTTACAGGATTAAGTGGTTCAGGTAAAACTTCATTAGCTTTTGATACGATTTATGCAGAAGGACAAAGAAGATATGTTGAATCTTTGTCTTCTTATGCCAGGCAGTTTTTAGGTCAGATGGAAAAACCTGATGTGGATTTAATTGAGGGCCTATCTCCCGCCATATCTATAGATCAAAAAACTACTAGCAGAAATCCAAGGTCAACTGTAGGAACAGTAACTGAAATATACGATTATCTTAGATTATTATATGCAAGGATAGGGATTCCACATTGTCCACAATGTGGAAAGGAAATAAAAAAGCAAACAATAGACCAAATTGTAGACCATATAATGAAATTACCGGAAAGAACTAAAATACAGCTATTAGCACCAGTTGTGAGAGGAAGAAAAGGAGAGCATAAAAAACTCTTGGAAAGTTTACGAAAAGGTGGTTATGTAAGAGTCAGAGTAGATGGAATCATATATGATTTATCAGAAGATATAAATCTTGAAAAGAATAAGAAACATTCTATTGAAGTTGTAGTGGACAGATTAGTAATTAAAGATAATATAGTTAAGAGATTGACTGACTCGATAGAAACAGTAATGGAGCTTTCAAAAGGGCTTCTTTTAGTAGATGTTATTGATGGGGAAGAATTAACTTTTAGTCAGGATTTTGCTTGTACTGACTGTGGTATAAGTATAGGAGAAATAGAGCCAAGATTGTTTTCTTTTAATAATCCTTTTGGGGCTTGCCCTTCATGTATGGGTCTTGGAAGCCAATTAAAAATTGACCCTGAGCTAATTATACCCAATCCAAGTTTAAGTATTATGGAAGGGGCAATTAGTGCTCCTGGCTGGAATTCTGTAGATAAGCCTGGAAGCTATGCTCGAAGTTTTTTCGAAGCACTATCAAAACATTATAACTTTGACTTAAATACTCCTTTTAAAGATTTAGATGAAGATATTAAAGATATTATTTTATATGGTTCCAGGGGAGAAAAAATAAGGGTTGAGTATGAAAATGCCAGAGGAAGAGGTTCATATGTCTATGTTTTTGAAGGAATTATTCCCAATATGCACAGGAAGTATTCCGAAACAAGTTCTGATTATATGAAGCAAGAATATGAAGAGCTTATGACAAATCATACTTGTCATGTTTGTGGTGGAAGTAGATTAAAAGCTGAAGCTTTGTCTATTAAGCTTGGGGGTAAAAACATAGCCCAAATAACAGATATGTCTGTATTAGAAATAAGAAAGTTTTTTAAAAATTTGGAGCTAACGGATACTCAAAAAGCTATAGGAAAGCAGATATTAAAGGAAATAAATGCGAGGATAGGTTTTTTAGTTGATGTAGGTCTTGATTATTTAACTCTTTCTCGGATGGCGGGGACTTTGTCAGGGGGAGAAGCTCAAAGGATAAGATTAGCTACCCAAATTGGTTCAGGTCTAGTTGGAGTTATTTATATACTAGACGAGCCTAGTATAGGTCTTCATCAAAGAGATAACAGTAAGCTTTTAAGAGCTTTAGTCAATCTTAGAGATTTAGGCAATACCCTTATTGTAGTAGAACATGATGAAGAAACTATGTATGCAGCAGATTATATTGTTGATATTGGGCCTTTTGCTGGTTCTAGGGGAGGAGAAGTAGTATCTACTGGAACTGTAGAGGATATAAAGAAATCATTACAATCAGAAACAGGAGCTTATTTAAGTGGTCGCAAGAAAATCGAGATTCCTGATAAAAGAAGAAAGCCCAATGGGAAATACTTGGAGATTAAAGGAGCAAAGGAAAACAACTTAAAGAATATTGATGTTAAGATTCCTCTTGGAGTATTTTGCTGTGTTACAGGGGTATCGGGCTCTGGCAAGAGTTCATTAATTAATGAAATTTTGTACAAACGTTTAGCCAGGGATTTAAACAGAGCTAAGATAAAGCCAGGACATCATAATGATATTTTAGGGATAGACCATTTAGATAAGGTTATTAATATTGACCAGTCCCCAATAGGAAGAACTCCAAGGTCCAACCCTGCTACTTACACAGGAGTATTTGACATTATAAGAGAAGTATTTGCTCAAACTCAAGAATCAAAGATGAGAGGATATAATAAAGGACGATTTAGCTTTAATGTTAAAGGAGGTCGCTGTGAAGCCTGTCGTGGAGATGGGATTATTAGAATAGAAATGCACTTTTTGCCTGACATATATATACCATGTGAAGTTTGTCAAGGGAAACGCTATAACAGAGAAACCTTGGATGTCAGTTATAAAGGGAAGTCAATTTCAGACATTCTTGAAATGACTGTAGAGGAAGCATTGGAATTCTTTGAAAATCACGGAAGAATAAAAAGAAAACTTCAAACACTAACTGAAGTAGGTTTATCTTATATAAAACTGGGACAACCTTCTACTACTCTTTCAGGGGGGGAAGCCCAAAGGATTAAACTTGCAACAGAATTAAGTAGGAAAAGCACGGGAAAGACTATGTATATTCTTGATGAGCCTACAACAGGTCTTCATTTTGCAGATGTTCACAAACTAATAGATATTCTCCAACGTCTAACTGAAGGAGGAAATACAGTATTGGTTATAGAACATAACTTAGATGTAATTAAGTCAGCAGATTATATTATTGATTTAGGTCCTGAAGGTGGAGATAGAGGAGGAGAAATAGTAGCTTTTGGAACTCCTGAAGAAATAGCCAAAGTTAAAGCTTCCTACACAGGTCAATTTTTAAAAAGAATGCTAGAAGAATAAGGGAATATTTTTCCAACAGAAAATAAGAATTAAAAAGCTGCCTTTGTAAGACACTAAGTGAAAACACAAAGGCAGGGTGATAATAATGATTAATAGCATTATGGACACCAGGGTGCGTCAAGAAAATGGACATTATCATATCAATCTAAAATTACCAAAAGATGAATATGAAATGATTTATGACGGAAATTACAGCAATGAGAATGCAGAGGACATTTTAAAATATTATTTAGAGATGCGGGGAGACGAGGGTAAAGCTAAAAATATTATTATTAAACAAAGTGAAAAGCCTAATATGATAGAGATTCAAGCAGAGCTTGAATACTTTCAAAATGAACATACAGATTATAAAAATCGGCCCAATTATTTATTATAGCCTTCTTAATATACGGATTGTTTACTTACAAATTTAATAAGATAATTAAACAAGAGCTCTGTGTTTTGTTCACAGAGCTCTTGTTGTTCTTATATTATTCTAAAATTAATGACTTTGTCTAAAGGCTGTTTTATTTATTAATAATAAGCCTGAAATACTGCATTACCTCTATCTGTTCTTCTATATTTTGCAATTACTGATCTACTACTTGTGTCATAAATATATCCTTCAATTCTTGCGTCAGGTGCTGATTTTCTGATATCATCATATATTTTTGACATCATAGCTTCAACTTGAGGATCACTTAAAGCATACCATTCACTTTCAAAATAGTCGTAGTCAACATGAATTCTAAACTCTAAAGCCTTTTCATCACCGTTTATTTCAAGAACAGTAAATATATTAGGAAGGTAGGTATCGTATTTTTTATCTAAGTCGTATTCTAATTTAGAAACATCTAATTTGTTAACATAATCAAAGGCAAGTCTTCTTCTAGAATCACTGGTAAATTCTAATAAATATTCTCTTTCGTCTACATCATACAAGTCTCCAGTAATTTTAGCTTTATCATACACTTCCCAGATATCTTCACAAAGCTCTTTGATATGTTTTTCGAGATCTTTTTCATCTAACTTATCCCAATATTTTTGATAACGATATAAATCTGTTTCAATGTCAACTTCGATTTCTCTTTCATCACCACGAAGAGTTATTTCAAAAACAACATTTTTCAATTTTCCATAGTCGTCATTAATATCTTTTTCTAACTCTTTTAAGCTTTTATCATCTTTCTTATCATCTTTTTTATCTTCAGTTTTTGTTCCTGTTTTAGCTTGTTCTAATTGCTTTTTCAATGAATCGATTTCAGATTTTAATCGAATAATTTCTAAATCTTTTTGTACTACAGACTGGTCAACAGTATCATTAATTAAAATTAATTTGTTTTCCCCGTTCCATTGTACGTTTTTACCAACTAATTCTCCAACCATTCTAATAGGTACATATGTAGTTTGATCAACAATGAAGGGTTCATTTGCACCAGGGTTTACTATTTTCCCGTTATAACTAAACCTAATACCAAGAAACTGTGCTCTTATAGTTTTAACAACAGGTGAAGCATATAAAGCAGTAGCAGTTGATAAAGAAAAAATAGCAGTTGCTACTAATGCTATAAAAAGTCTTTTACTTCTAATCATATTATACTCATCCTCCTGTCAAATTTGATAAATAATTATTAATCTTTTATAACCATTATAGAAGGATAAATTTCTTTTTTCAAGTTATTAAAGGAGAATTAAGGAAATTGTAATATAAATTTAATCTAATGTACATAAGGAGATTTAAAAGATATATAGATAATTATTGTAACTAAGTCACTGTTTTTAGCAATATTATCCTTAGTAATATAAATACTTTAAATAATACTTTGTGATATAATTAATTAAGAATTATTATTAAGTATTATATATGTCGCTTAAGAAAATTTTTTAGACTTAATTTATATTTCTTATAATAATGATTGTTAAGGGTTAGCTAAACTTATATATAAATATGAAGTTTTTATGGATAATAGATTTTTCTTTTAACTATTTTAGAAAGGAGTATTTTATGTTTGATATACAAGAAGAGCTAAAGAAATTGCCACAAAAGCCGGGAGTATATCTTATGAAAGATCAATATGAAAATATTATTTATGTCGGCAAGGCAGTTAATTTAAGAAATAGAGTACGACAATATTTTCAACAGTCTGCTAATCATTCAGCTAAGGTTAAAAAAATGGTTCTTCAAATTAAAGAATTTGAATATATAGTTACAGATTCTGAGGTAGAAGCCCTTATCTTAGAATCAAATTTAATAAAAAAACATCGGCCTAAATATAATATTCGTTTAAAAGATGATAAAAATTATCCTTATATAAAGATTACAATTAATGAAGATTATCCAAGAGTTTTTATGACAAGAAAATTAGTTAAAGATAAGGCTAAATATTTTGGCCCTTTTACTGATGGTTCGGCATTAAGAGAAACCTTAGATATTATTAATAAAATATGGCCAATTAGAACTTGTAAGAGGGTCTTGCCTAGAGATATTGGAAAAGACAGGCCTTGTCTAAAGTATCATATAGGCCAGTGTAAGGCACCTTGTGCTGGTCTTATATCAAAAGAGGACTATAATAAATTAATTGAAAAAGTAATTACTTTTTTGGACGGTAAGTATGATGATGTTATTAAAGAATTAGAAAGTAAAATGATGGAAGCTTCCGAAGAATTAAATTTTGAAAAGGCCGCCCAGTTAAGAGATCAAATTAATAGCATAAAAAGAATAGCTCAAAAACAAAAGATAATTAATTCTGCCTTAGAAGACCAAGATATTATAGCTTTTGCTAAAAAAGAGGATGAAGCCTTGGTACAAGTTTTCTTTGTCAGAGCAGGAAAACTAATTGGGAGAGAGCACTTTTTCCTTGATGGTGTAGATGAAAGAAGTCAAGAAGAAATAATGACTTCCTTTGTAAAGCAATTTTATTCAGGAACAAGTTTTATTCCAAAAGAAGTGATATTACAAGAAGAAATAGACGAATTAAATATTATACAATCTTGGCTTTCAAGTCGAAAAGGACAAAAAGTGTACATTAAGATACCCCAAAAAGGGGACAAATCAAAATTAGTAGAAATGGCTGCAAAGAACGCCTTGCTTACTTTAAATCAATTTGGAGAAGAAATAAAACGAAAAGAAAAAAGAACAAAGGGAGCCTTAGAAGAAATTCAAAAACTATTAGCTTTAGAGGAATTTATTCATAGAATAGAAGCGTATGATATTTCCAACACACAGGGGATAGAATCTGTAGGCTCTATGGTAGTCTTTGAAGCAGGAAAGCCAAAAAGAAGCGATTACCGTAAATTTAAAATTAAATCAGTAATAGGACCTAATGATTATGCAAGCATGGAAGAAGTTATAAGTAGACGTTTTACTCACAGGATAAAAGAGCTTGAAAGTTTAGAAGAAAAAGGTTTGACAGTAGAAGAAGGTAAGTTTACAAAGCTTCCTGATTTGATTTTAATAGACGGAGGAAAGGGACAAGTTAATATCGTTAAGAAGGTACTAAGTGACCTTGGTATAGATATTCCTGTTTGTGGTATGGTTAAAGATGATAAACACAGGACAAGAGGACTTCTTTATAATGATGAAGAGATATCTTTTTCTTCAAAATCTGAAGCTTTTAAGTTAATTAGCCGTATACAAGATGAGGCCCATCGTTTTGCTATAGAATATCATAGAAAACTTAGAAGTAAAGCACAAATACAATCCTTATTAGACGAAATCCCTGGGGTAGGACCTAGAAGAAAGAAAAACCTTCTTGAACATTTTAAAAGTGTAAAAAAGATTAAAGAAGCAAGTCTGGAAGAAATAAAAAGTGTAGAGGGTATTCCTGATAAAGTTGCAGAAAATGTTTATAATTTTTTTCATAAAAACACCAAGTAAAGATTATAGAAACGAAGAGATTATTCTTCGTTTTTATTTATTTTCTTATATATACATTAATTTATTGATTTTGCTAAAAACTATGATAAAATTAATAAAAGGTTATAGTGAAGAGAGGGATATTTTTGTATGATGTAAAAATTGATAAGATAATAGAAAAATTTAAATTAGAAAATAGTACTCCTGATATTGATTTTGAGCATATCTCTATTAGTCAAACCGATGTAAATCGTCCAGCACTTCAATTAGCAGGTTTCTTTGATTATTTTGATTCCGAGCGGGTTCAGATAATAGGTAAAGTTGAATATACATATTTAAGTAAGATGGAAGAAGAATTAAGGTGTAAGACATTAGAACGCTTGTTTAGTTTTGAAATTCCTTGTTTAATTATGTGCAGAGACCTTAAGCCTTTTCCTGAAATGATAACTTATGCTAATAAGTATAAAGTTCCAATTTTATTGACGGAAGAAACAACATCAGAGTTTATGGCAGAACTAATTAGATGGCTAAAGGTAGAATTAGCTCCAAGAATGACTATACATGGAGTATTGGTGGACATTTTTGGTGAAGGTGTACTTATTATGGGCGAAAGTGGAGTCGGGAAAAGCGAAGCGGCACTAGAGCTTATTAAAAGAGGACACCGCCTTGTAGCTGATGATGTAGTAGAAATTAAAAAGGTTTCAAATCAGACCTTGATAGGTAGCTGTCCTCAAGTTATTAGACATTTTATTGAATTAAGAGGTATAGGAATAGTTGATGTAAAAAGATTATATGGGGTCGGCTCAGTAAAAGATGTTCATAATATCGATTTAGTAATAAAGATGGAATTGTGGGACGAGCAAAAAGAATATGACCGGTTAGGTCTTTCAGAAGAATATATTGAATTTCTAGGGAATAAGGTTGTTTGTAATTCTATTCCTGTTAGACCAGGAAGAAATTTAGCTATTATTTGTGAAACTGCAGCAGTAAATCATAGACAGAAAAAGATGGGCTATAATGCAGCAGAAGAGCTAAATAATAGAATAACAGAAAACATTAAAAGAAAAAGAGAAGAAAAAGAATTAGAGTATTAAATATTTATTTGATGGAGGGATAATATGTATTATATTGGAGTTGATCTTGGAGGTACAAAAATTGCAGCAGGGCTTGTTACCAAAGAAGGCAAATTGATAAATAAAAAAAGTATTCCAACCTTAAGACAAAGAAATTATCAAGAAATAATAAAAGATATGGGTAATTTATGTTTAGATTTGATAAAGGAAAACAATGTTTCTTTAGAAGATCTTCATTCCATAGGAGTGGGAAGTCCAGGTCTTCCTGATCCTGAGAATGGTATTCTTGTTTATAGTAATAATTTAAATTTTAAAAATGTGCCCCTTTGTAAGGAGCTTCAGCAATATATAAATATCCCGATTTATTTAGAAAATGATGCTAATTGTGCTGCTTTAGGGGAAGCAGTTGCAGGAGCAGCAAAAGAGTATAATAGCTCAGTAACTGTAACTTTAGGTACTGGAATTGGTGGCGGAATTATTATCGATGGAAAAATTTATAGCGGTAGTTTTAATGCAGGTGGAGAAATAGGTCATCATGTTATTGTAGTAGATGGAGAGCAATGTACTTGTGGAAGAAAAGGCTGTTGGGAAGTTTATGCTTCAGCTACTGCTTTAATTAGAGAAAGTAAAATTGCGGCTATAAGACATCCTGAATCTCAGCTTAATAGCATGGTGAATGGAGAGATTAATAGAATTAATGCTAAAACTCCATTTGATGCAGCTCAAAATGGAGATAAAGTAGCAAGTGAAGTAATTGACAATTATTTTAAATATCTTGGAGCAGGAATAGTAAATATGGTAAACATATTGCAGCCTGAAGTAGTAATTATTGGTGGAGGAATAAGCGGACAAGGCGAATATCTACTTAAACCATTAAGAGATATTCTTGATAGAGATGCTTATGGTCTTGGTCCTGCAAAAACAAAACTAAAAGTTGCAGAGTTGGGAAATGATGCAGGAATTATAGGAGCAGCAATGCTTGGGAAATAAATAACTATATCAAACATTTAAACCTCTCATAATTTTTGAGAGGTTTTGTTTTTATGTTAAATATATATTATAATAATTGCATAGGTAAACAACTTTTTATTTCTAAATATGAATATACTATAGAAGGATAAGAACAATCTATATATAGAGTGGATAGAAAAGAAAGTATATTTTAACTATAACATTGGTGTACGAGGTGAATAAGTTGAATAAGGAAAAATTATACAATAAATTCTTAGAATATATTCCTAAAGAGTTAATAAAAATAGACGAGCCTATGAAAAAGCATACCACTTTTAAAATAGGAGGACCTGTGGATATATTTATTTCTCCTTCTAATAAGGAACAAATTAAATATGCTTTAAAAATATGTAGGGAAAATGAAATTCCTTTTTATTTAATGGGAAATGGGAGCAATTTGCTAGTTCGTGATAAGGGTTTTAGGGGTGTGATTATACAAATCTTTAAAAATATGAGCAAGGTTGAAATTACAGAAGACAAAGTATGGGCAGAAGCTGGAATACTACTTTCATCCCTGGCTAATAAAATAAAAGATAATAGTCTTACAGGATTTGAATTTGCAGCTGGCATTCCAGGGACTTTGGGTGGTGCTGTATATATGAATGCAGGAGCTTATGACGGAGAAATTAAGCAAGTATTAGAAAATGCTGAACTATTAGATGAAAATGGCAATGAAATAGTTCTTAGCAATGAAGAATTAGAATTAGGATATAGGACTAGCATCTTACAAAGGAATAATTATATATTACTTAGTGCTAGATTAAAACTTAAGAAGGGCAATAAAAAAGAAATTGAAGAAAAAATGAATTATTTAGCTCAGCAAAGAGCAGACAAACAGCCTATTAATATGCCTAGTGCTGGCAGTACTTTTAAAAGACCTCCTGGTTATTATGCAGGAAAACTAATAATGGATTCAGGACTTCGGGGTTATTGTATTGGAGGAGCAGAAGTATCTCAAAAGCATTGTGGTTTTATAATCAACAAAGATAATGCAACAGCTAAAGATGTAATTGATTTAATAGAATTTGTTCAAGGCACAGTATATGATAAGTATTGTGTAAAAATGGAACCGGAGATTAAAATAATTGGAGAAGAATAAAATGGAATTTACAATATATTATTTATTAACATATGATAAAATAGTATTATTTAATAGTAAGGACATATTTTAAAGGAGGATTATCATGCGTTTTGTCATCGTGACTGGGATGTCTGGTGCAGGGAAAAGTACAGCGGCAAAGATGTTGGAAGATTTAGGTTTTTTTTGTGTAGATAATCTTCCTCCAGCTTTAATTCTTAAATTTGCAGAAGTATGTTCTACTCCGGGAAATGAAATTGATAAAGTAGCGGTTGGAATTGACACTAGAGGTGGAAAACTCTTTTCTGATTTATTCGAGAGTTTACAAGAATTAAAGTCTAAAGGCTATAGTTATGAAATACTTTTTTTAGATGCATCGGATGAAGTTTTGGTAAAAAGATTTAAAGAAACTAGAAGGAAACATCCTTTGATAGGAAATGAAAGAATTAATGTAGGAATTGAAAGAGAAAGAGAAATTCTCAAAGATGTAAAAGAAAGAGCAGATTATATTATAGATACAAGTAATGTATTGACTAGGCAATTAAAAGAAGAACTATTTCATATTTTTGTTGAAGAAAAACCTTTTGAAAGTTTAATGATTACAGTTTTGTCTTTTGGCTTTAAGTATGGAATTCCTAATGATTCTGATTTGGTTTTTGATGTTAGATTTATTCCTAATCCCTATTATATCCCTGATATGAGGAATAAAACAGGTAACGATGAAGAAGTTAGGGAATATGTTATGAGTTGGAAAGAAAGTCAGACATTTTTAACTAAGATGGTTGATTTAGTAGAATTTTTAATTCCAAACTATATAAAAGAAGGTAAGAATCAATTAGTTATTAGCATTGGATGTACGGGAGGAAAACATAGATCTGTTACTTTAGCTAATGCTTTATTTAAAGTCTTAAAAGATAAAGGACATCGTACTGTTTTTCAACATAGGGATATTGATAAAGACTATAAAATTGGAAAATGAGGAATCTATATGAATAGATTAAATATTAGTAGTTTAAATGATATGAAGCTTGTTGCTATAGGTGGGGGCACTGGGCTTTCAACAATGCTTAGGGGTTTAAAAAAATTTACAACTAATATTACAGCAGTAGTAACTGTTGCAGATAATGGAGGCGGTTCTGGAATTCTTAGAGAAGAAATGAAGATGCTTCCTCCGGGGGATATAAGAAACTGTATTTTAGCCTTAGCTAATACAGAGCCAACTATGGAAAAGCTTTTTGGTTATCGTTTTATAGAAGGTAGGTTAGCAGGACAAAGTTTTGGAAACTTATTTTTAGCTGCTATGACAAGTATTTGTGGAAATTTTGAAGAAGCAGTACAAAAGGTAAGTGAAGTACTTGCAGTAAAGGGAAAAGTTCTTCCTGTTACTAAGCAAGATGTTCAGCTTTGTGCTATCTTTAAAGATGGAGAAGTTGTATGCGGTGAGACTCAGATTGTTGAAAAAAGCAAACAAAAACAGACTCCCATTAAAGAAGTTTATTTAGCACCTAAAAATCCTGAACCTCTTGATGAAGTGTTAAAAGCTATAGAATCTGCAGATGCTATTATTTTAGGGCCTGGAAGTTTATACACAAGTATTCTTCCAAATATTTTAGTGAATAATGTTCCGGAAGCTATCAGAAATTCAAAAGCAATAAAAATATATATAGGAAATGTAATGACTCAACCCGGGGAAACTGATGGTTTTGATTTATTAATGCATGTGGATGAGCTAGAACACTATGGGGGAAAAGGTATTATTGATTTTATTATTGCAAATAATGATCCAATTCCTAAAGAAATATTAGAAAGGTATTATAAAGATGGAGCAAGCGAAATTTCTTACGATACAAAAAAAATAAATGAAAGAGGCTTTAAACTTATTGAAGCGTCCGTTCTAAAGATATACGAAGATAAAGGATTGATACGTCATGACCCTGAAAAATTAGCAAAAACAATAATAGATGTTATAATGAATTATTGTCAGTAGCTCTCTGGAGGTGAAAAAATTGTCTTTTTCTTCCCGGGTGAAGAATGAGCTTACTCGTCATATTGATGGGGGAAGACATTGTAATATAGCTGAGATATCTGCATTAATAAATATTTGTGGGGAAGTTTTGGTCCACGAGGAAAAGAAGGTATCTATTAAATTTCAAACTGAAAATCCAGCTGTTGCTAGAAAATACTTTACATTAATGAAAAAAACTTTTAATATTAATACAGAAGTTCTAGTAAGGAAAAATACACAACTTAAGAAAAATAAAGTTTATTTTCTTTATATTACCGATTCTGCCAGTTCAATTAAGATACTAAAGGCAACGGGATTAATAGAAGAAAAAGATGGTAGAATCTATAGAAGAAAAGGAATTTACCCTTTAATCATAAAAAGTACATGTTGCAAAAGAGCATACATAAGGGGAGCCTTTTTAGGAGCAGGATCATTAAGTAATCCTGAAAAAACTTACCATTTAGAATTTGTTAATCAGGATTATGAACATAGTAAAGACTTAAAAGAACTAATTAATTCATTTAATATGGATGCCAAAATTGTTAAGAGGAAAAATCATCATATAGTATACTTAAAAGAAGGAGAACAAATTGTTGATATTCTCAATGTAATGGAAGCTCATTTAGCTTTAATGGATTTAGAAAATGTTCGAATTATTAAAGAAATGAGGAATAATGTTAACCGCATTGTAAACTGTGAAACAGCTAATTTAAAAAAGACAGTTTCAGCAGCTGTAAGGCAAGTTGAGGATATTGAGTATATTGATAAAACCGTAGGCTTATCCAGTCTACCAAAGAATTTAGAGGAAATAGCAAGATACAGAATTAAATTTACTGAAGCTAGCTATAAAGAACTTGGAGCGATGCTAGATCCTCCTGTAGGAAAATCAGGAGTTAATCATAGACTTAGAAAGATAAGTACTATAGCCGACAGGCTAAGGGAACAAAGAGGAGGATAATAATTAATAACTAAATAAAGTCAATTGTTTGCTTACAAATATATGTCAACTTGACAGAATGGAGGATATTATGATTGAGAAAAAAGTAATTGTAAAAATTGAATCAGGTTTAGAAGCTAGACCGGCAGCTTTATTTGTTCAGATTGCCAGTCAATATGAAAGCCAAGTCCATGTCTTAATGGAAGAAAAACAAGTTAATGCCAAAAGTATAATGGGAATGATGTCTTTAGGAGCTTTGGAAGGACAAGAACTAACTATTCGTGCAGAAGGTGAGGATGAAGAAGAAGCAGTAAATGCATTAGTAGAGTTTCTTAATTCCCATAAAGAATAAAAAAACAGATGCCTGAATTAAATTCAGGCATCTGTTTTTTTATTAAAAATTTCTGGGAATTTGCGGATTAATTTTTCAGCAAAAACCTTTCTAATGTTAGATGAAATAACTAAATTAATTGTGATGATAAGGAGTAAAGTATAGTTTTTACCATCATCAATATCTGACTTATCAAAAAGCTCATTTACAGTTTTAGAAAAGTCTTCTTCGAAACTTTTAAATTCATTATTTTGAATAAGTAAAAATTGCTCATATAAATCAAATAAATTATTGCTATCAAAGTCTTTTTGTATTTTTTTTTGAATAATGGGAGATAATACAGTATGTATATCATTAAGAGAAAGTATTTGTTTTAAATGATAAATAATTATTAATAAAACCATATGCTCTTTAGAGTATTTTTTCTTTATTGGAGGAAATAATATATCTGCCTTAGCATAATTATTAATCATTGTTTTTGTAAGGATTTTATCATCATCCTCTAGTTTCCAATTTTCAAGTTTGTCATCAAAAAAGGTAGTAACCTGATCCATATATAAATCTATATTAGGGATATCTGATAGTTCTATTCCCTCTAAGTCAGCAAATTCTTTAATAAGGCCAATAAGAGTTTCTTTATTAAAGTCCATGAAATCTCTCCTAACATATATCTTATACTATTATTATAGCATATATAATCAATATGACAAGTAGCTATTATTCATGTATGGAACCAGAGTAATAATATATATATATTATATTAAATAAAACCATATAAAAACTACATCAACAATATATTGAACTATAAAAATATATATGATATCATATCAATAAGATTATAAGTAGTACACAATACTACGTAAGGAGTGGTTACATGTTTTATAAAATGAGAGAACCTATGAATGCCTTAACTCATTTGATAGGAGATATATTATCCTTTATTGGTTTAGTATTTTTAGTTTATTTTGCAGTGGTGAAAGGAACAACATGGCATATAGTATCTTTTAGTGTATTTGGAATAAGTTTAATTTTGCTTTATACAGCCAGTACTTTATACCATGCCTTAAACTTACCTAAAAACAAAATAGAAATTCTTCAAAAAATAGACCATATGATGATTTATGTTTTAATTGCTGGGACCTATACCCCTGTATGTTTAACTGCTTTAAGAGGTGTTTGGGGTTGGAGTTTATTTGCTTGCATATGGAGTATTGCTGTTATTGGGATTTTATTGAAAATTTTTTGGTTTAATGCACCAAGATGGTTGTCAACCTTGTTTTACATTGGAATGGGATGGATGGTAATCATTGCTTTTGTACCATTAGTTAATGCAATTTCTCCTCAAGGCTTAAATTGGCTTGTAGCGGGAGGCTTACTTTATACAATAGGAGGAATTATCTATGCTACTAAATGGCCAAAAATAAACTTAAAATATTTTGGCTTTCATGAGTTGTTTCATCTTTTCGTATTAGGTGGTAGCATCTGTCATTTCTGGTTTATGATTCGATATGTATTATATTTGTAAATTTATTAAGTTGTTACCCTCAATCTTAACTTATGATTGAGGGTATTTATTCGAAAAAAAATATAATGTGTAAGAAAAAGTATATTTTTTTATCATGGAAAAATATAGAATTAATGTTATAATAAGTTACAGAGATGTATATTTCTGTTATTATAAAAGATTATTATTAGGAGGAGGTAATTTATGGATTTGGAAATGGTAAATAAAGAGGTTGCTGATGTCTTTAGTACTTATGAAACATCCATGGAGAATAGGATAAGATATATTTCAGGTATGGAGCATTTTATTCAGTATTTATATCATCAAAATATTGAATTAGAGAATGTGGGAGAAGCTGAAATTAAACAGTACGAAGAGTCTTTAAAAGCTTTAGGATATCCTGATGTATTTATAGATACTAATATAGAATCTATTAGAAAATATTTTTCATACTTACAAAATAAAAATTATATAAATAATTATAATGGATTCATAGAATAAATGCCCTTTTAATTAAAAGGGCATTTATCAATTATATAGTTCTTTTTCTAAATTGAGTCATATACAAATTGTAATAAAACCCTTTTTGCTTTAACAATTCATCATGGCTACCTTTTTCTATAATTTGGCCATCATTGATTACAACAATTTGACTTGCGTCTCTTATTGTGCTTAATCTATGGGCAATTACAAAGGAAGTTCTTCCTTTCATTAAATTTAACATAGCTTCTTGAATATGCATTTCTGTACGGGTATCAACACTGCTAGTTGCTTCGTCAAGTATTAGTATAGAAGGATTTGCCAATATTGCTCTTGCTATAGTAAGAAGTTGTTTTTGTCCTTGACTTAGATTACTTGCATCTTCAGATAATATAGTATCATAGCCTTGAGGAAGTCTTTGGATAAATTTATGGGCATTAGCAAGTTTTGCTGCTCTTTCTACTTCTTCATCTGTTGCATCAAGGCGTCCATAGCGAATGTTTTCTCTTACGGTTTCAGAAAAAAGATAGGCATCTTGAAGTACAATTCCTAAAGAAGAACGCAGACTCTTTCTATTTATCTTTTTTATATCTACTCCATCTATTTTAATAGAACCTTTTTGTATATCATAAAATCTTGTTAAGAGATTTATAATTGTTGTTTTGCCAGCTCCTGTAGGTCCAACCAGGGCAATAGTTTCGCCAGGATTTATATGAAGATTTACATTTTTAAGGACAGGAGTTTTTTCATCATATGAAAAGTCAACATTTTCAAAGTCTACTTTTCCTGATATCTTAGATAGCTTAATTGCATCTTCTTCATCTTCTTTTTCTGGTTTTTCATCCATTATTTCAAAGACTCTTTCTGCACCTGCAATAGCTGTCTGTAGCATATTAAATTGATTTGCTAATTCATTAATTGGTCTGGTAAATTGTTTCGAATAATTTATAAAACTGGCAATAACACCTATAGTAATGATTTCTTTTACAGCTAGCCAACCTCCTATGCCGGCTATGAATGCAAAGTTGATATTATTAAGTAGATTTATAAGAGGGGGAATAAATCCTGATAAAATTAAAGCTTTAATCCCTATTTTTTTCAAATCATCATTTGAATTATTAAATTCTTCGATTTGTTTTTCTTCTCTAGTAAATACCTTTACAAGTTTTTGGCCTGATATACATTCTTCAATAATTCCATTTAGTTTTCCTAAGGATTCTTGTTGATTAAGAAAGTATTTTCTAGTTCTTTTTGCAATTTTGCTTGTAATAAGCATCATTGTAGGAATTACAAGCATATTAACAAAAGTTAAAAAAGGATTTAAATAAAGCATCATAATAACAGTACCTAAAATGGTAATTATACTTGAAATAACTTGAGTAGTACTAGTATTTAGCGTATTACTAATATTATCTATATCATTTGTTAAGCGGCTCATTAATTCTCCTCTTGTGCTACTATCAAAAAATTTTAAAGGCGACTCTGTAATTTATCAAATACGTCCTTTCTTATTTTAAAAACTATATTTTGAGCTACGCCTACCATAAGATACATTTGAAGCCAATTTGTAAAGGCACCTAGGCCATAAAAAGCAATCAAAAGAATAATAATATTAAAAAGTCCCTTAATATCTCGGGGGATAATGTAGTAATAAATAGCAACTCCAATAAGATAAGGCCCTCCTAGCATGAAAATAGAGCTGACTATAACCATAATAACTACTAAAAGTAGTTTAAATTTTTGATATTTTAGATAAGCCCAAAGTCTATAAAGAGTATTTTTAAAATTTTTTGCTTTAATAACTGGAGCTCCAATATTATGACGATGACCTCCCTTAAAAGCAATAGCTGATCGATTTTTTT
>JGI24707J26582_10001316_pt1 | contig 19472 bp, 9 predicted proteins | sample BioPla1DNA1_FD_26582 | JGI IMG/M metagenome (IMG submission 26582)
ATAAAACGGAAAAGGCCAAGGAGGATTTGGCTTTCGTGGAACAAAGTTATGAAGATGCCAAGAAGGATTTCATAGAGAAACAGACCAACCTGGCGGCCTTTATCGATGCCAACCGGGGATTGGCATCGGCACTGGCGCGTGCCACGGAAGAGCGGCTGCGCAACGAGTACAACATTGCTTTTACGGTATACAATGAGCTGGCCAAACAGCGCGAGCAGGCTCAACTGGCGGTGAGGAAAACCACGCCGGTGCTCACGGTGGTGAATCCGGTGGTGGTGCCGGCAGAAAAAAGTGCTCCCCGCCGAAGCTTGATCCTGGTGGTGTTTGTGTTTTTGGGGTTGATTGTCGCCGTCGGTTGGGTATTTGTCGCGCCATTTTTCAATACCCTTTCCCACGAAATCAAACAACAACCCGCTGACGCTTAAACGCGGCACCTGTTGGTGGATGCACTAACGCAAATTCATCGATTTCGGTATGTTGAAAATGCGACCTTGTTTTACAGCGGTTTTCATGCTTTTGCTGTCTTCGTTTGTGTGTTTGGCTCAACGCTTTACACCCGATAATTATATAATCGAATATATTGGGATGGACAATGGGTTGATGCATAATTTTGTTGACGATATTTATCGGGATGAACGCGGATTTGTATGGTTTGCCACCAGAAGCGGTCTTTCGCGATTCGATGGATACGACTTTGTGCATTATACCATGAACAGTTTTCCGGTCGGATTGAAAGGAAATTCCGTGCATAAGCTATGCGAGGATGATTTTGGAAGACTATGGATTGCTTCGAATGGGGGGTTGGATGTGTTGTCGTTTTCGGAACAAAAACTTGTGGATTTGTTTACGAACAGGGATTTCGATTCTTCTTTTTTGAATCAACCTATCCTCAATCTGGAAAAAGATGCGAAGGGCGATTTTTGGTTGTTTTCGGTAAACACATTGTACAAAATCGTGTTGAATGCGGATGGAGAAATCGAATCGGTTTTCAAGCTGACCATCGACAATCGTCCGGTGCGCTATGTTGCCATGACCGACATCGATGGGGATGGAAATATCTGGATAGGCGTAAACGACAAAATTTTAAAAACGTTTGTCGATAACGGAAAACGTGCAATACGGACGCAACCGGTTTCTCGGAAATTGACTTTTCGGCGCCATACACAGGTTAACAAAATCTTGTTGAAAGAAAACGAGGTTTGGATAGCAACCGACCGAGGACTGTACCGGTATTTTAAAAACGAAGATGCCGTGAAAGTATATGTGCACGACGAGGTTGACGATCGATCGATATCGCAAGATTTTGTTACCGATTTGTGTGTTACTTCTTCCAAAATGTTGATTGCATCGACCCTCAACGGCATAAATATTTATCAGCCGTCGACCGATCGATTCGAACGTGTTTGTCGAGACGAAAACTCAACCAAAATNACGTTGAACAGCAATTTCGTAAATTGTTTGTACTCGTCGGGAGATATTCTGTGGATAGGAACCGAAACCGGAGGGGTAAACAAAATTACTCCTCGCAATGCGTACGTGAAAATTTATACCCACCAAGAAAATATGCCGGGCAGTATTTCCAAAAATCCGGTGAACGCAATATTGGAAGATCGGGACGGGAATTTGTGGGTTGGAACGGTTGAAGGGGGACTTAATCTGAAAAGGAAAGGCACGAATTTTTTTGAACATTTCACTACGGTTTCGTCGACCCGCTTGGGCCATAATTCGGTAAGTGCNTTGAGTATCGACGATAAAGACCGGCTTTGGGTAGGAACATGGGGCAACGGCGTCACGATATTGGATAGAAAACATCCGTCGAAACCGGCATCCAATTACCTGAACGCCGCTAGTGAGCCGGGGTTTTTAATCGATTTCGTAGGGGCACTGCAATACGACAAAATCAATCGGGGAATGTGGTTGGGAACCAATCAAGGATTGTATTTCTACGACCTGAATACGGAAACGCTCACGGTTCCGTTTCATGACCGATCGTCAACTGCCATCAGCAACATTATCGGTTCGGCTATCGACGAAAACAACCGGCTGTGGGTCGGCTGCGACGAAGGGGTGTATGTGGTAAATTTGAATCGGGGAGGGAAGGATTTTTTTTCGTATACGCATTACNAATACAANCNGGATGANCCNCAATCGCGATTGATCGATAAAATTACCTGCATTCATCTTGACAGCAAGGGCGTTTTATGGCTCGGGAGCGATGGATTCGGCTTGTATAGGCGCATGGCCGATGAACGAGGAAACTATTCGTTTAAGGCGTATACGATGGCGGATGGTTTGGCGAGCAATAATGTGAAGGGTATTTTGGAAGACGATTCCGGAAATTTGTGGATCAGCACGAATAACGGGTTGTCTTTTCTCGATCGGGAAAGTCTCCAATTTTCGAATTTGTATAAGGAAGACGGATTGGGCAGCAGTCAGTTTTATTGGAATGCATATTGCAAAACCCGCGACGGAACCTTGTATTTCGGTACGGTTGACGGACTGGTGGGCATCGATGCCGAATCCATATTTTCGAACGTCCGAAAATATAAGGTAACGTTGACAAATTTGGCGGTAAATAACCGACCGGTTTTTCCCGGAAAATTTATTGATGCCGATATTTCGATAAGCGATCGCATGGTGATCCATGAAAAAGAAAAATCGTTCAAGATCGGGTTTTCTGCGCTAAATTACTTCTCGATATATAATTATGTGTATTCTTACCGACTGTTGGGTTATGATGAAAACTGGATCGAGGCGTCTAAAAACGAACATTCGGCGGCCTATATGAATCTGCCTCCCGGAAAATATATTTTTCAAGTGAAATACACGCCCAAAAACCGGAAAGATTTCGGAGAAATAACGCAGTTTGAGATTCGCATCAAACCCTATTTCTATAAAACGTTTTGGTTTAAATCGGTGATTGCGGCTTTCGTTCTTTTTTTGATTTTGTCGTGGTATTTTTGGCGCATCCGGTCGTATGAAGTGCAGCACAAAAGATTGGAGAAAATAGTGGAAGAACGTACGCAACAACTCGAAACTCAAAACGAGACCCTAACAAAGCAAAAATTTGAATTGTTGCAACAAAACGATGCGCTCAACCGACAAAAAGACGAGATTTTGCGCCAAAAACAACAGATCGTGGATATGTCGCGAAAAGTGCAGAAAATGAATCAGGAACGGTTGGATTTCTTTACCAATTTGTCTCACGAATTCCGCACGCCGATTACCTTGATTGCCGGTCCTGTGGAGCGTGCGCTGCGTTTGAGCACCAATCCGTATGTGATCGAGCAACTGCATTTTGCCGAACGCAATTCGAAATATTTGCTGACGCTTATCGATCAATTGATGGATTTCCAAAAAATTGAATCGAAGCGAACGGAAATCGATTATCGGCGGGGAAATTTTGTGGTTTTTTTGAAATCGCTTTGTGAACAGTTTGCATTTCAGTTGAAAGAACGGGATCTCGAATTGCGTATGGTATGTGATTTGCCGGAACCGGAATTTTTCTTCGATGAAGATGCTTTCCGTAAAATACTGACCAATTTGTTGTCGAACGCCATAAAATATACCCCCAACAGTCGATCGATAACCCTGTATGCCAAATCGTTCAACGATGGATCGAATGCCCAATCCGAAAAATTATACCTGGCTGTAAAAGATGAGGGTATCGGAATTCCCGAAGAAGATTTGGACGAAATATTCAAACGCTTCCATCAGAGTCGAAATCAGGCGCATTATATGGTTCAAGGGCAAAGCGGAACAGGAATCGGATTGTATTTATGCAAACAAATCGTCGTCATGCTCGGAGGAAAAATTTGGGCAAAGAACAACAAAAACGGAGGAAGCGTTTTNCGGATTATGTTACCGCTGCATCGGGCAAATCCCCATTCGTCCGAATTTGTTTCCTACAAACCGATTTCCGCGAATCGAAACGATGCGGTAAACGACGAAAAAAATTATAAGGAATGGCGTAGGGACAAACTTAATTTTCTGATAGTGGAAGACAATGTCGATATGGGCAGCTATATTTCTTCGATGTTGAATCCCTATTATAATACCATAGAAGCGGCCAATGGAGAAGAAGCGTTGACGATTTTGCGAAAACACAATATCGATTTTATTATCAGCGATTTGATGATGCCCGTGATGGATGGTTTGACCTTATCGAAGCGGGTAAAAGAGAGTATCGAGCTATCGCATATTCCGTTTTTGATGCTTACTGCCAAATCGACCGAGAAAGCCCGAACCGAAAGTTATCGGTTGGGTGTCGATTCCTATTTGGTGAAACCGTTTAGCGAAGAAGTGCTGCTTGCCCGAATACAAAATATACTGAAGGCAAGAGAGCGTTATCAAAAACAACTGATAACTCGAATGGATACTTCGGCACTTGAGTTGAGCGAAGAATCGAAAGACAAAAAGTTCATGGAAAATGTGCTCGAAATCATGAAACAAAACTTTCAAAATTCGGCGTTCGATGTGAGTGATTTCGCAGAGGCAATGAACGTTAGTAAATCGTTGTTGAATAAGAAACTCAATGCATTGAGCGGAAAATCTGCCGGACAATTTATTCGTGTTTATCGATTGAATTTGGCTTACAATCTTATTCTTCACAATAAGGGTACCAAAAACAAAACCATTTCCGATATTGCTTACGAAGTCGGATTCAACGATCCGAAATATTTTACCCGCTGTTTCGTCCGGCAATTCAACATTACGCCAAGCGAATTGTTAAATAAGTAAAAGTATACTGTGTTAAAAACACACGGATGTTCATTTATCCACTTTATTTAGTCTTTTGTCCACCTTTGTTGACCAAATTATTTAAATCTTTGTATTTATAAAAGTATGTTTTTTTTCTTAAAATGGTGCTTATAAAATAAGCATTGTTGCGTCATGAAAAATATATTTCGATACTAAGTGATAAATAATCAAATTTAATTTTATGAAGACGATTAAATCAATGAAGTGCGCATTGTACACGGCAATTTTGGCAGTATTTGCCTTTGCCGGGTGCGAAAAGTTGGAGATTTATTCCATTGATGCGCCTGCCGACCTGCAGAGCAGGATCGACTCGATTGCAGCCGAAAAGGCCAAGCAATCTACCGGTGATACTACGTATATCGACATTGCTACGGCGATAGTCGGAGCCGAAGATTGCAGTTCCGCTTGGTGGACTGCTTTTTCCGATTACTTTGCTGTTCCTCCAAACAAATTGTTGCATTTGGAGTTTGTGAATCATTCTTCCGGCGTCAATAACTGGAACAACTGGAATTTGGTCGTTGCCAATGTGGCCGATCGCGATGCCGACGACTATGCAGAATATTTTGTTCTCCGTTCGGATGCTTACGGTTGGGGCAACGAGGATTTCGACTTAAACATGGTTTCCCATAACTATCCCGACATCGACGGAGATGGCGATATCTGGAACGACTTTCGAACTACCATGCAAGGGGCGTATGTTACGTTGGAAATCGACCACTCGCCAACCGGAAATGTGTTTGTAACAGCCACTGCCGTCGGGACAAATGGGGTAGAGCTGGTGATGACGTATCAACAACCGGTTTCCGCTACGGATGACATCGTGGTTTTCTTGGTTTGCGATGGGAGTTGTTTTGAGATGAAAGAAGCCTACCTCATACCTTCGAAAGTGACTGTTGTGGAAGATGTGCCGCCGGTTTCCATTGTTGTGGAAGGTACTCCGAAGTTTGTTGAATTTGGCAACGAAGACTTTTGGGGCAATGCAACGGCAACGGTTACTTTTGCCGACGGATCTTCCGAACAGGTGGATGTTGAAGACCTTTGGTTTACGGTGATCCCCGATATGTCTACGATTGGGGAAAAGATAGTTGTTGTGGCTTATAATAAAACGAAGCAAGGCGAATACACCGATGCGGTATCGACTTATTACACGTTGGAAGTAACCAATCCTGTTTCGAGCCTGGAAGTGACTACTTTGCCGGATATAACCACTTACTATTACTACAGCAACGATTCCATCCTGTTCAACCCAAAAGGTATGGTCGTAACGGGCATCTATTCCGACGGCACAACGGCCGTCTTGCCTAACGAAACCCTTAAGTTCGGCAAAATTCCGGCTGCCGAAGGGGTGCAACAGGTTGTTATTTCGTATACCGGCGCTACAGGCACGGTAACCGCCACCGTTCCGGTGACTCTTGTAAAAGGTGTGGGTCAGGTAGGCGCTACCGACTTTTCGACCGCATGGTGGACAGCATTCTCCGATGACTATCCGGTTGCATCGGGTCAGAGTAAGACATTGAAGATGTACTGCTATTCCGACAATCTTGAAAATTGGCACAGCCCGTCGGTAATTCTTCGTAAAGCCGACAAGACGGAATATGCCGTAGTACGCATGGATAACTTCGGATGGGGCGACGGCTATAGCACGGCTACCGCCACATGCGACTGGAATTTCGATACTTTCGCATCGAACATAAGCGGTTCGAAGATCATGATTACCGTTACAAACAATGGTGACAATACGGCTGATGTGCTTTACGATGTTACGTATGCCAACGGTGAAAAACATTTCCAAAAGTATGAGGGGATAACCGTTGACAGTACCGACTTGAATTGTGCACTTGTAATTGAAGGAGCTTATATCGTATTTGTTGAATAATCACTAAGATAAAAACAATCAATAATGAAAGATTTATATGTATTTTTATTGGTATTGCTGATGATTGNATCGGCAATACCNACTGTAGCGAACACCGGCAATACCGGCCGGATGCCAACGACTCAAGCGGACAACATCACGGTACAAGGGAGAGTCATTGACGAAAACGGGGAATCCCTTCCGGGAGCAACCGTACAAATAAAAGGTACAAACATTGGTACCATTACCGATATCGATGGCGGTTTTTCTCTTTCTGTTCCTTCAGATGCCACACTGGTAATATCTTTTGTAGGATACAAAAGTACGGAAGTAAACGTTGAAGGAAGAACGAATATCGGCGACATCATATTGGTTTCGGATATCAAAGAACTCGAAGAGGTAGTAGTTATAGGTTATGGCACACAACGCAAGGTTGACCTTACAGGTGCAGTTGCCATTGTCGACACCGAAGAGATGAAAAAGATATCCCATTCAAACATTTCGACCATGCTTGAAGGAAAAGTGGCCGGTGTTCACATTACAACCGATGGGCAACCGGGTGCCGATCCCATAGTGCGTATTCGCGGTATCAGTTCATTCGGCAGTACTGCACCTCTGTATGTTGTCGATGGCGTGCCGGTGGGAACAACGATTCGCGATTTTTCGCCGAACGATATTGAATCCCTTCAGGTACTTAAGGATGCTTCTGCGGCTGCAATCTATGGTTCGCGTGCTGCCAACGGCGTGGTTATCATCACAACAAAGCAAGGAAAGAAGGATCAGCCCATGAAGATAGATTACAGCGGCTACGTTGGTTTGGACCGGGTACAGAGTGGGGTGTACGATGTGATGGATGCTTGCCAATATGGTCAATACGTTACTATGGCATACAACAACAGTGGGATGAATGTACCTTCGGGATACGATCCCGCAAGCGAAAACTACTTGTATAACGCCGATGGTACGGCAAAAGTGAATACGAATTGGTTCGATGAGGCGTTCAAAACGGGGATTCGTCAAAATCACAACATCAATATTTCCGGTGGTGGGGCCAACAATACGTACAACATTGCGCTCGACTATTATAATCAGGAAGGAACGATGGAAGGTGCGGGTCCCAATTTCGAACGTTACACGGCTCGTGTTAACAATACGATGGGGGTTAAGTTTCTCAAAATCAAAACGAACGTCGTGTACAGCCACAGCGATCAGGATAATATGGCAATAAGTAATGCCAACGAGTATGTGCAGGGTTTGTATGGGGCACAATACCCCGTAATGGCAACGGCGCTGATTTTACCCCCGACCATTCTGGCTTATGACGAATCGACGTGGGTGCTCGACGATAAACTTCCGGCGGCATCGCAATATACCTACGACTCGTATGGCTATGGTACTTACTATGACGATATTCATGGCGACTTGCGTGTAACGAATGTGTTGCTTACCAATAATCTTTTAACAAGAAATACTAAGGTCGACCGCATTGTTGCTTCCGGTTCTGCAAATCTCGACCTCGTGAGCATGGTTGGCCTGAAGAGCGACAATCACAAGTTGGATTACAACCTCAACTTGTCGTACAGCAAGACCAATGCCAAGGATTTCACCTTTGTGCCCGCTTTTATTCAGAGTACGACAAACTATTTGTCGAAGAGCAACGAGACGCTGTCGCAGGGTTATCGAAATTATAGCGATGCTCTGATTGAAAACATTTTGACCTATAATGGCGAACTGGGACGCCATCGCATCAATGCGGTTGTGGGGCAAACTTTCCAACGCGAACTTTACCATACACTTGCGGGCAAAGGCGTTAATATGCCCGAACCGTATTATTTGCAAGTGAACAACGCAGAGAAAACTTCGGCGTCGACCTATGAAAGCGAACACGTGTTGGCTTCTTATATTGGTAGAATCAATTACAATTTCGACGATAAATATCTTTTTTCGGCAACCGTACGTCGTGATGGTTCAAGCCGTCTTTCTCCGGATAACCGTTGGGGGTGGTTTCCATCATTATCGGCAGGTTGGCGCATCGATCGTGAAAACTTTTTCGCTGTAGATCCTTCGATTATCAGCCTGTTTAAGCTTCGTGCCAACTATGGCGAACTGGGTAATGAGAATATAGGCGATTACCAGTATATGGACGTCATGGCAAGAAACAACTATACCTATAGTTTTGGGAATAACAAGGTTACCGGCTCATCCCTATCGAATTACGTAAATACGGCTATCCGGTGGGAGAAGAAGAAAATGTTCGATTTTGGTCTCGACGTGGGCATGTTTAACAATCGGTTGGAGTTNACGGTCGATTGGTATAACTCCACCTCGGAAGATCTGCTGTACAGTGTAGCCGTGCCGGCCAATGCGGGGTTTACCAACGAAACGGTAACCATGAATGCAGCCACGATGGAGAACTCCGGTCTTGAGCTCATGGTTAACTATCGTGATCATTATAATGATTTTAAGTACGATATTTCGGCCAACTTTTCTACCCTCAAAAACAAGGTGACAAGGCTGGGTGTATCGGGCGAACCGCGTACCGACGGTTATTGTCGCACGGAGGTGGGTCGTGAAGTGGGTTCATTCTACGGCTACGTTTCCGAAGGTATCTTTCAATCACAGGCAGAGATCGATAACCGTGTCAACGCGGAAGGTTTATTCATTAATCAGCCGGGAGCGCGACCGGGTGATGTGGCCTATGCCGATATCAACAACGACGGCGAAATCACCAACGAGGACCAAACCTATTTGGGTAGCGGTATCCCGAATGTTTATTTCGGTTTGAATGCGCGTTTTGAATGGAGAGGTTTCGACTTGAGTTTTTCGACCTTTGGTGCGGCAGGTTTCAAAGTGGTAGATTTTGTCGATGTCACCTTGCGCAGCTCGTATGGCATTTTAAACAAGAGCGTTGATCTGTTGAATGCCTGGACACCGCAGAACACCAACACCGATGTGCCGCGCGTAGCCTATAAATCGACAGGTTCGATTACCAACGATATGTTCAGCCGGCGTTTCATTCAAGACGGAACCTACTTGAAAATTGCCAACATTACCTTGGGGTATAATTTACCCGAGAGTTGGTTTGGCGGCTATGTTCATAACGTTCGTATTTACGCAACGGGTCAAAATTTGGCCACATTGTCCAAGTACAGGGGTTACAACATCGATTTTGCCGGAGGTACGTTTACGCCCGGTTTCAATTATTGTTCGTATCCCACTCCACGAACGATAATGTTTGGAGTAAACATGTCATTTTAAGCATAACATCTAAAAAAATATCCATATGAAAGGTTTTAAAATAATACTAACAATATTGGTACTTGTTGCAGGTATGACGGCTTGCAATGATCAGCTCAATGTGATTAATCCGAACAATCAGACCACTTATGATTTTGGCGATTCGGAGTCGGAACTTCAGGAGGCTATCATTGCATGTTACAACCGTATACGTCTCGAAGGTACCTTTGCCCGCGTGGGTTACACGTTGGATGCCGTACGTGGCGACGAGGTGTGGAACTCATCTCAACAGTGGTATTTGGAGTACGACAACCTGAATTCTCCGGGTACGATCGAAATTGGGGACTTGTGGCCGTGGCGCGACTTGTACCATGTGGTGAACCGCACGAACTTTGTTTTGTCGAAAGTGGATGGGGTGAAAATGTCGGAAGATGCGTATAATCAGATAGCGGGGCAGGCTCTTTTTCTTCGGGCTTTGGCTTATTATCACTTGGTAACGTATTACCAGACCGTACCGTTGATTACGGACTATGCGTCTTATTCCGACATCAACACCATGTATGCATCCAGCAATACTCAAGACGAGGTGTTTGACCAAATAGAGGTTGATNTTGCAAAAGCGATGCAAATGNTGCCATCGCGCGATGAAGGTGGCGAATGGGCTCAGGGTCGGGCTACCTGCGGTGCCGCAGCCGGATATCTGGCTCGCGCGCTGATGTTTCGCCATAAGTTTGAAGAGGCGTATATCGTACTGAAAGACATTATCAAAGGTGAGTACGGACATTATGAGCTTATGGACGACTATGGCGATAACTTCAAGGAAGGTTCGCCATACGAAAATAATGCGGAGAGCCTTTTCGAAGTTCAGTTCATGGACTACGGCACCGGTGGTACCGATGAGGAATGGACGCCGGTAAACATAAGCCCGGAAGCAACGCAAGGACACGCCGTAGAGAGCAACTACGCTTCGCAGGAATTGGGTAGCTGGGGCGACTTGGCAGGATCGGTTTGGTTATATAACCTATACAAAAAAGAAACTTGCAAAGATGGTCGTCTCGATCCTCGTTTATACTGGACTTTGGTTACCTATGAAGAGGAATATAACAACTATACCGGTGTGAAAACGGCGGCATATCCCAATGGGGATCCTCGTTGTAACATTGTCTATCAACAAGAGATAACCAGAACTCCTCTTTCGAATACTTCACAGGGCGGTATTTCGATAGCCAAGTTCACCAATGCGAGAAACAATATCTACAGTTCCATTACCAACGGATTGCATTGCGGAATCAACTTGCGCCTTATGCGTTATAGCGATGTGTTGCTGCGTGCGGCCGAATGTGAAAACGAAATCAACGGACCAACTCAAACGGCGATTGATTACATAAACGAAGTGCGTCGCCGTGCAGGACTCGAAGATCTTCAAGTTGAGGACTTCCCGACTGCCGATCATCTTTTCGAACACATAGCCAATGTGGAACGTCCGAAAGAATTCGGTTGCGAAAACGGACGTGGGATCGACTTAATCCGTTGGGGNTTCTTTTACGATGATGCTCGGATGAATCAGTTGATCGAACATGGGTATTATAAGTTGGCTCCAAAAAACGAAAAAGGCGAAATTATAGCCAATACCGATGAGCTTACCGCCGAAACGGCCAGCGCTTCATCGTTTCAATACTATTATAAGGGACATGAATATTTTCCAATCTATCAGAAAACGCTTCACGACAATCCCAACCTTAAAGGGAATTCGGCAAACAAGAATGAAGATAACGGTCCCGCTTTTAGGGCTAAATGGAAGATTCGTCCGGTTGTAAAATAGAAATTATTCATTAAAATAGAGACTTTCTTATCGAGCGTATCTTGTATATGCAGATAAGTAGGTCTCTTAAAATAAACAAAAAAAGCATATGAAATTAAAGTATTTATTGTTTTTATTTATGGGTGTAACGGTTTTATCGTTTGTAAGGTGCGACGATGATGAGGATAATCTTCCCGGAGAGAATGGGACTGAAACCGAAGCCGAATGGACCATTCCGACTTATCCCGACGATTATTCGTCGATATCTTCGTGGTCGGATAGAAACCGATGGAACCTGGCCAACACCCACGATCCGTCGGTTGCCTATTACAAGGGATGTTACTATATGTATTGTACCGACGCCTCGTATGGCAATGTACACGAAGGACACGGCCACTTTCAGGGTAAACGGTCTACCGATTTGGTGAATTGGAAATGGGTGGGCGGACCTTTTTACGATCCGCCATCCTGGGTAGCCGACTCGCTTAACGCCATTCGTTCGCGCATGGGGCTCGAAGCTATTCCCGAAGAGGACATACAATACGGTTACTGGGCACCGGTAGTACGACGGGTTAACGTTGGGGGACAGGAAATTCTGCGTATGTATTACAGCATAATTATCGACAACTATATCAAGACCGGCAAAGCCAATACCCCTGACAACTTTGATGGAAGTTGGACCGAACGGGCTTTTATCGGTATGTGCGAGTCGACCGATCCTGCCGGAGCGGTATGGGAAGATAAGGGGTTTGTGACCACGTCGTCATCCGATCGGGGACTGGATTACAGTCGCTCCGGTTTATCGGATTGGAATGCCTATTTTTACTATAATGCCATTGATCCTACGTATATCGTAACACCCGAGGGGAAACATTACCTTATTCATGGCTCGTGGCACAGCGGTTTTGCATTATTGGAAGTGGATGCAACAACCGGTAAACCTGTCAATCCGCTCGGTGAGCCTTATGCAGAAAGTGCAAGCGAACTCACGGCACGTTATGGCAAGAGAATCGGTACACGCCGGGCTTCGTCGCGTTGGCAAGCCAGCGAAGCTCCCGAAATAATTTATAAAGATGGCTACTACTATTTGTTTATAGCCTACGATGCACTCGATGTACCTTATAATACGCGAGTGGTCAGGAGCGAAAACATCGACGGGCCATATTACGACATTACCGGCCGCAACTTTACCAATGGAGAGGGGGACTGCTATCCTATCGTAACACATCCTTACAAATTCAATCGTAGTCCCGGATGGGTAGGCATATCCCATTGCGCTGTCTTCCAAAAGGAAGATACCGGCGAATGGTTTTACTGTTCGCAGGGACGACTGCCTGCCAATGTGGGCGGCAACCCTTATTCCAATGCCATTATGATGGGACATGTGCGTCGAATTGTCTGGTGTCCGGCCTCTATGAACGAACCCGACAACCTGTGGCCGATAGCATTGCCCGAACGTTATGCTGCCGTACCCGATTACGGTACGATAACCAAAGATTCGCTCGTTGGGACATGGGAGCACATTAAACTGGAATACAAATACGGGCAACAAAACAGTGCAACTACGTTAACGCTCAATGCCGATGGGACGATGTCGGGAGCGCTGACAGGGAATTGGAGTTACGACGTGGCAAAAAAACAACTGAAATTGGGCAATGTTGTTGTTTGCGTTGAACGCGAAGTGGATTGGGAAGCTTCCCCACGCCGCGTAACGTTGGTATATGCCGGCACCGAAAAAAATCTGAACGCTACCTATTGGGGAAAAAAGGTAAAATAATGAGATTTATACGCGCTTTGATGAATATCCGAAGTGTTTTAAGCAAGTACATGTCCGTCACGGCTGTGCCTGCTGTATCGGAACAGGCCGGGGAAATCGTTTGCAGGTGTTGGATAGGGGAAATTTAAAAAATGTGTTGAATAACATAGGAGCAAAATTTTTAAACCTCCGAGATAAGTATTAATTTTACACCAATTTTACGTAAAAATACTGTATAACATTAAAATTAAAGAATCTTGTGGAACTATTAGATTGGGTTGTNATTGCCTTNTTCATGGCTGTCTTGATCGGGATAGTCGTGTGGGTAATGAAGAAGGGGCAGGAAGATACTGCCGATTACTTTTTGGGAGGTCGCGATGCGACATGGATTGCCATCGGGGCATCGATATTTGCGTCGAACATCGGTTCGGAGCACTTGGTCGGCTTGGCCGGAGCGGGCGCTTCGAGCGGTATGGCGATGGCCCACTGGGAAATTCAGGGATGGCTCATTCTGTTGCTGGGATGGGTGTTTGTGCCGTTTTACAGCCGGAGTATGGTGTATACCATGCCGGAGTTTTTGGAGAAGCGCTACAATTCGCAGTCGCGGACGATTCTTTCGGTGATTTCGCTGATCAGTTACGTGCTGACCAAAGTAGCGGTGACAGTGTATGCCGGTGGGCTGGTATTCCAGCAGGTCTTCGGTATCGAGGAGCTGTGGGGAATCGATTTCTTCTGGATTGCCGCGGTAGGATTGGTGGTGTTGACGGCACTCTATACCATCTTCGGAGGGATGCGTGCGGTGTTGTACACTTCGGTGGCCCAGACGCCGATTCTGTTGTTGGGGTCTGTGGTGATTTTGGTGTTGGGATTGAAAGAGCTGGGCGGCTGGGACGAGATGATGCGCATCTGCGGTGCCACTCCGGTGAACGAATACGGCAATGTGATGACCGACTTGATGCGCAGCAACAAGGATCCGGAGTTTCCGTGGCTGGGAGCGTTGATGGGGTCGGCCATTATCGGGTTTTGGTATTGGTGTACCGACCAGTTCATCGTACAACGTGTGCTTTCGGGAAAGAACCAAAAGGAATCGCGCCGCGGAACCATTTTCGGCGCCTACTTGAAGCTGTTGCCGGTATTTTTGTTTCTCATACCCGGCATGATTGCTTTTGCACTTCACCAAAAATCGATTGGAGCAGGCGGAGCCGGATTTCTTCCAATGTTGACGAACGGAACGATCAATGCCGACGTGGCTTTTCCCACGTTAGTGGCCAAGCTGCTGCCTGCAGGGCTGAAAGGGGTGATCGTCTGCGGTATTCTGGCGGCGTTGATGAGCTCGCTGGCCTCGTTGTTCAACTCGTCGGCATCGTTGTTTACCATCGATTTTTACAAGCGGTTCAAGCCGCAGACGTCGGAAAAGAAGTTGGTGGTGATCGGTCAAATGGCCACGGCGGCAATCGTGGTGCTGGGCATCTTGTGGATTCCTATCATGCGGAGCATCGGCGATGTGTTGTATACCTATCTGCAAGATGTGCAGTCGGTGTTGGCTCCGGGAATAGCGGCCGCTTTCCTGTTGGGCGTGACCTGGAAGCGCACCTCGGCCAAAGGCGGCATGTGGGGATTGATCACCGGGTTGGTCATCGGACTTACCCGTTTGGGCGCGAACGTATATTACAGTAACGTGGCCGGAGCGCCGCAGACGCTTTTCAAGCACGTTTTCTACGATATCAACTGGTTGTTTTTCTGCGGAATGATGTTTTTGTTCTGCGTACTGGTGATCGTGTTGGTGAGCTTGTTCACCGAAGCCCCGTCGCACGAGAAGATTCAGGGATTGGTTTTCGGTACGGCTACGCCGGAACAAAAAGCCGAGACACGAGCCAGCTGGAACCATTGGGATATCATCCACACGGTGATCATCCTGGGTATAACGGTGGCTTTTTATATTTATTTCTGGTAATAAAAACAACGGAACGATGCTGGAAAGGTTGAAGGAGGAAGTGTGGAGAGCCAATCTGGATTTGGTGAAACACGGACTGGTGCTTTTCACCTGGGGCAATGCAAGTGCCATCGACCGGGAGAAAGGGTTGGTGGTGATTAAGCCCTCGGGTGTTTCCTACGACGAGATGAAGCCGGAGGATATGGTGGTGGTAGACATGGACGGACGGGTGGTGGAAGGACGACTGAAGCCTTCTTCCGACACGCCGACGCACCTGGTGCTGTATAAGGCTTTCGGGGCGATCGGCGGTGTGGTGCATACCCATTCCACGTATGCCACGGCGTGGGCTCAGGCAGGCAGGGATATTCCCAACCTGGGCACCACGCATGCCGACTATTTCGGCGGCGATATTCCCTGCACGGCCGACATGACGAAGGAGGAGGTGGAAGGGGATTACGAAAAGGAAACGGGCAACGTGATCGTGCGGCAGTTTGCTAATATCGATCCGGTGCATGTGCCGGGCGTGCTTGTGAAGAATCACGGTCCCTTCAGTTGGGGAAAGGATGCTGCGGAGGCCGTGTATCATGCTGCAGTGATGGAGGAGGTGGCCAAAATGGCGGCCGTTACTCTCGGCATCAATCCGCAGGCAACAATGAATCCGCACTTGGTCAAGAAACATTTTTCCCGCAAGCACGGTCCCGGAGCTTATTATGGACAGTCGACGGGAGAAAAAGAGGATTAGTCGTCTGTCGCCCGGAAAAAAGAACGGCATGGGAGCATGTCGGAAACGAAAACATTACATTTCAAACGATTAAATTAAAAAATAACGATATGAACAGTTTCAACGATTATGAAGTATGGTTCGTGACGGGTGCCCAGCTGCTGTACGGCGGTGATGCGGTGATAGCCGTGGATGCCCATTCGAACGAAATGGTGAAAGGACTCAACGATTCGGGTACGCTGCCCGTGAAAGTGGTATATAAAGGTACGGTGAATTCTTCGGCCGAGATCAGCAAGGTGTTTTCCGAAGCGCAGACTACGGCGTCGTGTATCGGGGTGATCACTTGGATGCATACCTTTTCGCCGGCCAAGATGTGGATACACGGGCTGCAAAACTATCGCAAGCCGTTGCTGCATCTACATACGCAGTTCAACAAGGAGATTCCTTGGGATGAGATCGATATGGATTTCATGAACCTGAACCAGTCGGCACACGGCGACCGCGAATTCGGTTACATCGTGAGCCGCATGCGCCGCAACCGTAAGGTGGTGGTGGGACACTGGAAAGAGAAGAAAGTGCAGGAACGGATTGCCGTGTGGATGCGCGTGGCCGCTGCTTGGGCCGATGCGCAGGACATGTTGGTGGTGCGCTTCGGCGACAATATGAACAATGTGGCCGTGACCGACGGCGACAAGGTGGAAGCCGAGATTCGGCTGGGATACCACGTGGATTATTATCCCATCGGTGATCTGGTGGCTTACCTGGACAAGGTGACCGACGAGGATATCCGCAGGATGGTGGACGAGTACGAACAGGCTTATGAGTTGGCGCCCAACGTAAAGGAAGGTGGAAAGGATCGCGGACAAGTGATCGAAGCCGCGCGGATCGAGATAGCGCTGCGCCGTTTTCTGAAAGATAAGGGAGCGAAGGCTTTTACGACGAATTTCGATGCGTTGCACGGGTTGAATCAGTTGCCCGGATTGGCCTGCCAGCGGCTGATGGCCGAGGGTTACGGTTTTGGTGCCGAGGGCGATTGGAAGACGGCAGCCCTATGCCGCACGATGGGATTTATGGGGCAAGGGTTGGAAGGCGGTAGCTCGTTCCTGGAAGATTATACTTACCATTTCGATGGAGATAAAAGTGCCATTTTACAGGCACACATGCTGGAGGTTTCACCGGCCATTACCGATGAGAAACCGAGGCTCGAGGTGCATCCGCTGGGTATCGGCGGCAAGGCCGATCCGGCACGGTTGGTGTTCACGGCCCACGAAGGAAAAGGCATTGCCGCCACCATTGTGGACATGGGCAACCGTTTCCGCATGATCGTGAACCACGTGGAGGTGATTAAGCCCAAGAAGTTGCCGAAGTTGCCGGTGGCACGGGCGTTGTGGATACCGCAACCCAACCTGGAAGTTGGTGCGGCAGCATGGATTCTTGCCGGCGGAACACACCACACGAGCTTTTCGTATGCCTTGACGCAGGAATTTATGGAGGACTACGCCGATATAGCGGGCATCGAACTGCTGACGATCGACGAGAACACTACCATTGATGATTTCAAGAAAGAACTGCGTTACAACGAGGTGTATTATTTGTTGAACAAAGCATTAATGTAGAGATATGACTGAAAAATATGTTATCGGCATGGATTACGGTACCGACTCGGCTCGTGCAATTGTGGTGAATGCCCGCACAGGCGAGGAGGTGGCTACTTCGGTGAAGTATTACCCGCGTTGGGGCGAAGGCAAGTACTGTAATCCGGCCAAGAACCAATACCGCCAGCATCCGCTTGATTATATCGAGGTGCTGGAAGCGAGCATAAGGGAATGTCTGTCGATGTGTCCGGCAGATGTAGCCGAAAATGTGATCGGCATTGCCTTCGACACGACGGGAAGCACACCGGTATTTACGGATGAGCGGGGNGTTCCGTTGGCCTTGTTGCCTGAGTTTGCGGAGAACCCCAATGCCATGTTCGTTCTGTGGAAAGACCATACGGCAGTGAAGGAAGCGGCCGAAATCAACGCGTTGGCCAAACGATGGGAGATTGACTATACGGCTTATTGTGGCGGTGTGTATTCTTCGGAATGGTACTGGTCGAAGGCGCTTCATATTTTGCGCATAGACGAGAAGGTACGCGATGCCGCCTATTCGATCGTGGAACATTGCGAATGGATGCCGGCGCTGCTTACCGGTGTGAAGCATGCGAAGGATATCGTGCGCAGCCGTTGTGCCTGCGGACATAAGGCGATGTGGCACGAGAAATGGGGTGGGCTGCCGAGCGAGGAGTTTTTTACGACGTTGGATCCGTTGCTGTCGGGTTTCCGCGACCGACTCTTTACCGAGACCTACACGGCCGACGTGCCGGTAGGACATTTGACGGAAGAGTGGGCAGAGCGGCTGGGGCTTACCACCAATGTGGTGGTGGCCGGCGGTGCGTTTGACTGCCATATGGGAGCGGTTGGAGCCGACATCGAGCCCTATACGATGGTTCGGGTGATCGGCACCTCGACCTGCGACATCATGGTAGCTTCCTACGAAGAGATGGAGGATAAGCTCATTGCCGGTATCTGCGGGCAAGTGGATGGATCGGTCATCCCGGGTATGATTGGGTTGGAAGCCGGACAGTCGGCTTTCGGCGATGTGTATGCCTGGTTTAAGCGGGTGCTGGAATTCCCATTGCATCATATTTTGTCGGAAAGCGCGTTGTTGGACGAGGAAACCAAGAAGAAGCTGATCGATGAAACGGTCGACCGGATTATTCCCGCATTGACGGCAGAGGCAGAGAAACTGACAGACAACGGCAGCACGCTTGTGGCTACCGACTGGCTGAACGGTCGTCGTACGCCGTTTGCCAATCAGGAGTTGACGGGTGCGATCACGGGATTGACACTGGGCAGCTTGGCTCCACAGATTTTCAAGGCATTGGTTGAGGCTACGACTTTCGGTTCGAAGGCCATCGTGGAACATATGCGCAAGGAAGGGGTACGGATCGATAACATCATTGCTATCGGCGGTATTCCCTTGAAATCACCGTTTGTGATGCAGACGCTGTGCGATGTGTTGAACATGCCGATCAAAGTGTGTCGTACGGAGCAGGCCTGTGCATTGGGTGCTGCCATGTTTGCCGCTACGGCAGCCGGATTTTACGAGCGGGTGGAGGATGCTCAGGCTGCGATGAATCCCGGATTCGATCGTGAATATGTGCCGGATGCCGCGAAAGCAAAAAAATATGCCGAGTGGTACGAGCGCTATTTGGAAATCGGCAATTTTACCGAAAACATCCTTGCTAAACATTAATTGTTTGTTGGCTATTTATCCTTCCTTATGAAAGGAAACGGCAAAATCGGATTTTGTAGTTCAGGGATATAAGTCGATAATTACAAATTACAAATTACAAATTACAAATTA
>JGI24707J26582_10001317_pt1 | contig 19472 bp, 22 predicted proteins | sample BioPla1DNA1_FD_26582 | JGI IMG/M metagenome (IMG submission 26582)
AGATATTTACCAGGNTTAGATATTTAAGGTTCCGATATTTACCAGGTTCCGATATTTACGATATTGGTTCCNATATTTNCCGATACTTGCCTGGCCTAGATATATGAAAAAGAAAAGGAGAGATAGAATGTCAAGACACGCTATTTTAGTTATAGATATGTTAAATGATTTTGCCAATGAAAAAGGGGCATTGTATTGTCCTGGGGCAGCTAGAATTACAAAAAATCTTCAAAGATTATTAAAATGGGTTAGGGAAAGAGAAGGTGACGATATTCAAATAGTTCATATTCAAGAAGCCCATAGAAAAAACGATGCTGACTTTAGAGTTAGACCAGTTCATGCTGTAGCTGGTACTTGGGGTTCAGATTTTATAGAAGAACTATATCCAGAAGGAGATGAATATATAGTTCCTAAGAGAAGACATAGTGGTTTCCAATACACAGATTTAGACCTTTATTTAAGGGAAGAAAATATAGACACAGTAGTGGTTACAGGAGTATGGACCAATGTTTGTGTTAGAAGTACAGCCACAGATGCTTTAGCTCGTGCCTATAAAGTAATAGCCTTAAGTGATGGTTGCGATTCTAAAACTGAAGAAATGCATGAATACGGTTTAAAGGATTTAAGTATATTTGCTAAGGTAATGACCATTGATGAATATATTTCCGATTGGGAAAAAGGCCTAGATCCATGGGAAGGCGGCGGAGACACAGAAAATAAAGTAGAATAATTAGACAGGATATGTATGAAAGTAGGTATGCTTATGAAAATAATTGTTGGAATATCTGGGGGAAGTGGCTCTATTTATGCCATTTCCCTCCTAAAGGCATTAAAAGAACTAAATATTGAGACCCATTTAGTAGTAAGTACCATGGGGGAATATGTAACAGAACATGAAACAGGGATGAAATTAGAAGATTTAAAACCTATGGCTACACATTTCCATGATAATAAAAACTTTGCAGCTCCCATAGCCAGTGGCTCTTTCAAAGTGGATAGTATGGTGGTTTTACCTTGTTCTATGAAAACTTTATCTAGTGTGGCCAATGGTTTTTCAGATAATTTATTAACTAGGGCCTGTGATGTAAGTATTAAAGAGGGGAGAAAATTAATATTAGTTCCAAGGGAAACTCCCTTAAGTCCAATACATTTAGAAAATATGCTAAAATTATCCAAAATGGGAGTTACAATATTCCCACCAAGTCCTGGTTTTTATAATCATCCTGAAACCTTAGAGGATATAATTGTGAATATGACTGGCAGAATCTTAGACATGCTAGGAATTGACAATAATTTAGTAAATAGATGGGAAGGCCTATAGGAAGGGGGGATAAATTGGAAAAGCAAATGCTAAGATATACCTTAAATGAAATGGATAAAATGGGAGTACTTCTTCAATGTAATAGGGAAGTAAATCCAGAATATGAAATGGGGGCAGTGCTTAAATACTTTAGGAACAAAAGGCCCATAGTATTTAATAATGTATATAATAGCCCTTACAAAGTTGCAGGTGGCCTATATGGAGATAGGGAAATAATATATAAATTATTAAATATGAATCATGAAAATAGACTGTTTAAATTTATGGATGCTATTGCCAATCCCCAGCCTTATAAAATAGTGGAAAATGGGCCTATTAAGGAAAATATTATAGGAAGAAATATAGATATAGCTAAATTGTTTCCCATTCCTAAATTTCAAGAAAAGGATTCTTCCTCTTTTATTACAGCAGGTGTATTGGTGGTAAAAGACCCAGAGACAGGAAAACATTTTACTTCCATTAGGAGATTTCAAATAAATGGGGGAAATCAAGTTTCAGCCTTAATAGCATCAACTAAATTAACCAATGATTTTTTAGAATTGGAAAAACAAAATAGGAAACTTGAAATAGCCATAGTACTAGGCTATGATGCAGAATTTTTAATGGCTAGTCAAATTTCCTCTTCTACTTATGGAGTGGACAAATATGAAGTAGATAGTGCCCTAAGAGGGGAACCATTAGAATTAGTAAGATGTGAATCAGTAGATCTATTGGTACCAGCCTATGCTGAAATAGTATTGGAAGGACATTTGGTACCTGGTAAGAGGGAACTAGAAGGTCCCTTTGGGGAATTAATGGGATATTATGGGGCTCAAGCTCCCCATCCAATTATAGAAATAGATACTATTACCCATAGANATAATCCCATAATGCAAGTGGCTTTTCCCTGTAGAGAAGAACATGTATCCAATGGACTTATTCGAGAAGTGGAATTATATAATAGTTTAAGAAATCAAGTGGATGTAATAGATGTAAATGTAACAGAAGGTGGAGGTTATAGATTTAATGCCTTTGCATCTATTAATAAACAAAAAGAAGGAGATGGAAAGTCTGCAATATTGGCAGCCCTTGGCTCAAATAAAGATTTAAAGCAAGTGGTAATAGTAGATGGGGATGTGGATATATTTGATGTTCAAGATATAGAGTGGGCTATTACTACAAGGGCTCAGGCTAGTTTAGATATGGTAATTGTACCTGGAGCACTAGGTTCTTCATTGGAACCATCCCATGATTTAAGAGGTGTAACTGACAAAGTGGGAATTGACGCTACAAAACCCATGGGAGAATTAGCTTTTGAATTTGAAAGGGCTAAAATTCCCAGGTATGAAAATATAGATATAAATAGGTATTTTCCAAATTTAAAATAGAGAAGGTGAGGTAGATGAGACAAGCAATAGGTATGGTGGAAACCAGGTCCTTAGTAGCAGCCATTGAAGCTGCAGATACTATGGTAAAAGCAGCTAGTGTAGAAATTATGGATTTTCAATTTGTTGGCTCAGGCCTAGTGTCTGTAACTGTAGCTGGGGATGTGGGTGCAGTTAAAGCTGCAGTAGAAAGTGGTAAAATACGGGCAGCTGAAGTGGCGGAAGTAGTTTCAGCCAATGTAATTCCTAGACCTCATGATGAAGTGGATAAAATATTTTAGGATTATGGTGGTGAAATATTATGACAAATCCATTGGCTCGAGTAGTTATGAACAATGTAGTTAAAAAGACTGGGGAAACTAATGTTAATACTTCTTATGAAAGAGAAAGTAATTTAACCAGTAAAGATAAGGAAATAATAAAAAAACTAATTAATAGAGAAAGTGAAGTGAAAGAAGAAAAATATACAGCTACTGTATTAACCTTAGATGAGGCAGCAGATAGGGTTAGAAATAGAAAATAGGAGGGAGGGTTTTAGATGCAGATGGCATTGGGACTTATTGAAGCCTTAGGATTAACAACAGCAGTTGCTGCCTTAGATGCAGCTAGTAAGGCTGCAGATATTACTCTAATTGGTACAGAAAAAATCATTGGAGTAGGAGGAATGGTTGGGGTAAATATTCAAATTGCTGGAGAGGTTGCAGCAGTGAAAGCAGCAGTAGATGCAGGAGTAGAGGCAGCAAATAGAGTGGGCATAGTCCAATCATCCCATGTAATTCCAAGGCCTCACGATGAGGTGGATAAATTAATTGAAAAGTTTCAAAAAAATTTAAAGGACAATAAGGATAAAGTGGAGAATAAAGCAAAGAAGGAAAATAATGATAAAAAAGAAAGTAAAAAGAAATAAGGAGGAATATAAATGGCTCAAGAATATGGTCAAGCATTAGGTTTAATTGAAACTAAAGGATTAGTAGGTTCCATAGAGGCGGCAGATGCTATGGTAAAGGCTGCCAATGTAACCTTAGTTGCTTATGAAAAAATTGGTTTTGGTCTTGTAACTGTAATGGTTAGGGGAGATGTAGGTGCAGTAAAGGCAGCAGTAGATGCAGGGGCTGAAGCAGCTAGAGGAGTTGGAGAGCTACACTCTGTACATGTAATTCCAAGACCACATTCAGAGGTGGAAAGAGTTATACTTAAAAAATATGAATAATCCCATTGGGGTGTATTAAATGGTGAGAAATAAAATAACCTTAAATGTTTTAGCCAATATAACTAAAAAAGTGAATAATGGGGGCTATATTGCCCCTAGTAACAATATTTTAATAGTATTTAATGGTTCCAATATAGATATAAATTCTAGAATTATAGAGATTAAAAAACTACAGGAAAAGAATTTTAGATTATCCATAGGTTTTTCCTTTATGGGAGAGAGGATTTTAAATAAAGATGAAATTATTAAAAACTTAAATCCCATAAATGTTTATGGAGAAGAAGATATATTTAATTTGGAAAATATAGTAGAGAAACATCCTAAACTAATTATGCCAAATATTACTATGAACACCTTATCTAAAGTGGCATTAGGTATGATTGATAGTTTTTCTTCAACTATTTTATGGACATATCTTTATTATGGGAAGGATGTGTATTTAGATTTTAATTCAGTGAACAATTATTTAGGTGAAACCACTGAAAACAAAGTAATAAAAGGTCTTATAAATAATCATATTAAAACCATAAAAAATATGGGGGCCTTAGAAATAAAAGATGGCAATTATATGGAAAATATATTAGAAGAAAATGAATTAGTTAAAGGTAATAGTAATAAAGATTTAATAATGGATAAAAAAACAAAAGGGAATTTTAATGAAGTCATTACAGAAAGGGATTTACTTCAGTTTTCAAAAGATACAGTATTAAAGCTACCAAAGGGAACTATAATAACTCCTTTGGCTAAGGACAGGGCAAGGGAATTGGGAATTAAAATAGAAATGGAAAGATAGGGGGCGGATATTTTGTATATGGGAAAAGTAATAGGAACAGTAGTAGCCACTAGAAAAGATGAAAACTTAGTAGGTTCTAAACTAATGATAACCCAACCCCTAAATATGGATTTAAAACCCATAGGGGAGCCAATTATTGCCGTAGACACTGTGGGGGCAGGCATAGGAGAATTAGTAATATATACTAAAGGCACTGCAGCTAGAATTGCTGCAAGAAAAATGGATTCTCCAATAGATATATCTATAGTGGGGATTGTAGATGAAATAGATGTGAGATAGGGGGACGGCTCTTCTGTTTTATAGGTGAAATAGATTTACGTTGACAATGGACAATTATCTAAATTAAATAAAGAGAGGTGAGAAGAAGCTTGAACACAAAATATATAAAAATGGCCATGGAATATAGAAATATTGTAGATGTACTAATGGGGGATAGTGAGTTTGCAGATATAGTTTTATATAATGGCCAAATTATAAATGTAATTACTAGGGAGATTTACCCAGGTGATATTGCTATTAAGGGAAAATATATAGTATTAGTAGGGGATTGTAGAGATTTAATAGGCCCAGATACTTTAGTTATAGATGTGGAAGGGAAATATTTATCCCCAGGTTTTATAGATTCTCATATGCATTTTGAATCTAGTATGTTAACTATAACTGAATTTTCTAGATTATCTATTCCATCTGGGACTACTACTTTAGTAGCAGATCCACATGAAATAGGTAATGCCCTAGGGCCTTTAGGTATGAAGGCTATGGCAGATGAAATAGATAAGGTACCTAATAAGGTATATCTAGTGGTGCCATCCTTAACACCTGATAGTCCAAGTTTGGAAACTGCAGGAGTAGATGTGGATTCTAGAGATATGGAGGATTTACTTAACTATAAAAATATAATAGGTATTGGTGAATTACAGGGATTTAGCAATGTGAAGCATGTATATAGAAATACTCCAGAAATTATTACAGATTTAATTGCTTCTTCTATATATGCCCGTTCTAAGGGAATGGTAGTAGATGGAAATGCACCAGAATTATTTGGTAAGGAATTAGCAGCCCATATAATTTCCACAGGGGGAAAATGTTCTTGTCATGAAACTACTACTAAAGCGGAAGCTATGGAAAAGCTTCGTCAAGGAGTTTATCTATTTATGAGAGAAGGTTCTACTCAAAAAAATATGGCAGAATGTATTAGGGCTATTACAGAAGAAGGAATGGACTCTAGAAGATGTATATTGGCCACAGACGATATGGTGGCAGCAGATTTAGAAACCTTAGGTCATATGAATGAAATAGTAAGACGTACCATTAAAGAAGGGGTAAATCCAGTGGAGGCAATCCAAATGGTAACCATAAATCCAGCTACTTACTTTGGTTTAGACCATGTGGGGGTATTGGCACCAGGTAAGGCAGCAGATATTGCCATAATAGATGATTTAAATGAAATGACAGTAGATGGGGTATTTATAGATGGTAAATTAGTTGCATCCCGTAGGGAATTATTAATAGATTTACCTAAATACACTTATCCAGAAGAAGTAAAAAATTCTGTTAAAATAGGGCCTATTTCTGAAAAAGATTTAGAAATAACAGCCCAAGGAACCTCTGCTAGAATTAGATATATTGAAGTAATACCTGATCAAAACTTAACAGGTAAAGGGGAAGAAAACTTAAGGGTTTATAATGGGATAGTTGAGCCAGATGTAAATTTAGATACCATAGGTATAGCCTGTGTTGAGAGATATGGTAGAACAGGAAATATTGGGAAAGCTTTTGTAAGGGGTTTTGGATTAAAACAGGGTGCTTTTGCTGAATCTGTAGGCCATGATACCCATAATATTATGGTAGTAGGCACCAATATTCTAGATATGACTTTGGCAGTAAATAGGGTTATTGAAATAGGGGGAGGTTTAGCTGTAGCTAATAAGGGGAGAATACTTTCTGATATGAGATTGCCAGTAGGGGGATTAATAACTGATGAATTAGACGGACATGAAGTAAGCGAAAAAATCGCAGAATTAGAGAGAATAGTAATAGAAGATTTAGGATGTAAAATTCATGCACCATTTATGCATCTATCTTTCTTAGCCTTGTCCACATCTCCAGTGTGGAAGATTACAGATAAAGGGCTAATAGATGTAAACAATTTTGAAATTCTTCCTCCAGTAATAGAATGATTTTGCTAATAACAAAAGTCTTGATATTGTTAGACTGTTAATTTTGAGCAAGGCCAAGGTTTTTTTGAAACTTTCATCTACTTAACAAAGACTATTATTGTACCTGTGGCCTTAGGTTGAAAATGATTAGATAGAGGGGTATTTAATTAAAGATGGAGATTTTTTTAACATTCATATTACTTATTAAGACTTTTGTTGTTATAATAGATAAATAGAAAGGAGGGTAGTGTTTATTAAATTACATTAAAATTAAAGGAGGATTTGTATGTCTAATAAGTCAACAGCGAATGATGGATTTTTTGAAAGACGTTTCAAATTAAGTGAACATGGCACCGATGTTAAAACTGAAATTTTGGCAGGAATTACTACTTTTATGACTATGGGTTATATTTTAGCAGTTAATCCAGATATATTATCTAGTACAGGAATGGATAAGGGTGGAGTATTTACAGCTACAGCAATATCTGCAATAATAGCCACATTAATAATGGCTTTTTATGCCAATTATCCCTTTGCACTAGCACCAGGTATGGGCCTTAATGCTTTCTTTGCTTTCACAGTAGTGGGTATTATGGGAAAATCTTGGCAATTTGCATTAACGGCAGTATTTCTTGAGGGGATTATCTTTATTATTTTATCATTTTTCAAAGTAAGAGAAGCAATTTTCGATTCAATTCCAATGAATTTAAAAAAGGCAGTATCAGTGGGTATTGGATTATTTATTGCATTAATAGGATTTGTTAATGCTGGAATTGTAGTTCCAGGAGAGGGAATCATAGTAGATTTAGGAAATCTAAAAGCAGCTGGACCCCTTTTAGCTTTAATAGGCTTAATTATTACTGGAGTATTATTAGCTAAAAATATAAAGGGTGCATTATTAATAGGAATGATTATAACTACTATAATAGGTATTCCTATGGGAGTAACTCCACTACCAGAGGGTATGTTAGTACAATTACCTCCATCTGTAAAAGATGTGGCCTTCCAATTTGAATGGGGAGAGATTTTTACTTGGGAAATGTTATTAGTAGTATTTACATTTCTATTTGTAGATGTATTTGACACTGTAGGAACTTTAGTGGGAGTAGCTTCAAAGGCAGATATGTTAGATGAAGAAGGAAGATTAGAAAAAGCCAGTGAAGCATTATTTGCAGACGCAGTAGGAACTGTAGCAGGGGCTTGTTTAGGTACTAGTACAGTAACCACCTATGTAGAATCTGCATCAGGTGTAGCCGATGGTGGTAGGACAGGACTTACAGCACTATCTACAGCTTGTATGTTTTTCTTAGCATTATTCTTCTCACCACTATTTGGCATGATACCAGGAGAAGCTACAGCACCAGCACTAATCTTAGTAGGATTATTTATGATGAGCCCAATAAAAGAAATAGATCTAGAAGACTTTACAGAAGCTATACCAGCATTTTTAACTATAGTTATGATGCCTTTTGCTTATAGTATTGCACAAGGTATAGTATTTGGTATGGTATCCTATGTAATATTAAAACTTTTATCTGGAAGACATAAAGAAGTTTCAGGGGTAATGTATGTATTGGCAATATTATTTATACTAAGCCATATATTCCTATAAAGTAAAAATGAGGCAGCGGGTAGGGTTCTCGCTGCCTTTTATACAATTGAAAAAGGGGGGGAATAAAAATGCCTATTGAAAGAGTTTATAAAGGGAATAGTATATCTGAAGTTGTGGAAATATTGGGACAATACGAAAAAGACGCAAAACTAATAGCAGGGGGAACAGATATAATTATTGATATTAGAAATGAAAAAATAAAACCTAAAGTTTTAATAGATATTTCAAGTATAGAAGAATTAAGAAAGATTGAGGAAAATGAGGACTATATTGAAATAGGTGGGGCTGTTACATTTACCCAAATTGTAGAATCAGAAATTTTTACAAATAATTTATATGGATTAAACAAGGCTTCAAGATTAGTAGGCTCACCTCAAATTAGAAACAAAGGTACCATAGGAGGAAATATTGCCAATGGTTCTGCTGCAGCAGATTCTGTTCCACCATTAATTTGTTTAGATTCTACTCTTATTATAGAAAGTATTAATGGAATACGAGAAATAAAATTAGAGGATTATTATAAAGACCATATTAAAATTAGGGAAAATGAATTAATTACAAAAATTCGCTTTAAAAAGCCAAAGGAAAATCAAATATTATCTTTTTCTAAACTTGGACTTAGAAAGGCATTATCCATATCTAGATTAACCATATCTATTTTATTGGAATTAGATGAGGAAGAAAAAATAAAAAATATTAAAGTATCCAGTGGTGCCTTAGCCAGATACCCTATGAGGGAGTTGGAGGTAGAGGAGTTTTTCTTAGGGAAAACTTTAGATGAAGAAAATATTAATGCAGGAATAATAGTACTTCAAAAATCCATGGACAAAAGATTAGAAGGAAGACCTACATTGCCTTATAAAAGAGTAGCAGTTGAAAGAATGTTAAGAGAGGCTTTGTACCAAGGGGCAAATTTTTTAAATAAGGCGGTGGAAGTATGAAAAAAATATCCTTAAATGTAAATGGAAAGGACTATAATTTAGAAATAGATGAAAATATAAGACTTTTAGATTTATTAAGGGAAGAATTAGGCTTAATAGGAGTAAAAGAAGGCTGTAGTGAAGGAGAATGTGGGGCTTGTTCCATAATCATGGATGGGGAAGTGGTAAATTCCTGTTTAATTATGGGTTTTCAAGCTAATGGAAGCAAGATTATTACCATAGAAGGATTAGAAGAAAATGGGGAAATACACCCAATTCAACAGGCTTTTATAGATGTGGGAGCAGTTCAATGTGGTTATTGTACTCCAGGAATGATTATGGCTGTAAAAGCCTTATTAGATAAAAATCCAGAACCAACCCGGGAGGAAATTAGGGAAGGAATTTCAGGGAATTTATGTAGATGTACAGGTTATAATAAAATAATAGATGCCACAGAAAAGGCTCTAATATATATGAAGGAGGGAGCAAGGTGAAATTAGATATAATAGGTAAAAATATTATTAGAGTAGATGCCCATGGTAAAGTTACGGGAAAGGCCTTGTATCCTGAGGATATTTATATGGACAATATGGCCTATGGTATGACCCTAAGGTCAAAACTCCCCCATGCCTATATTACAGTAGATACTAAAGAAGCTGAAAGGATAGATGGAATTATTAAAATTTTCACCTATAAGGATGTACCAAATAATAGTCATGGTGTAGTATTTAAGGACCATGAAGTTTTCTGTGAAAAAAAGGTTAGAAGAGTAGGGGACCCTATTGCCTTTGTAGTGGGAAAAACTAAAAAAGCTTGTAAAGAAGCCATGGAAAAAATAAAAGTGGAATATGAAGAATTAGAAGGGGTATTTGACCCAGTACTTGCTATGAAAGAAGATTCTCCAAAAATTCATGGAGATAGTAATATAATGTATCATTTTAAAATTAGAAAGGGAGATATAGAGGAAGGTTTTAAACATTCCCATGTAATTGTGGAAAACACCTATAGTACCCATATGGTGGAACATGTATTTTTACAACCTGAGGCTGGAATTTCCTTTATAGATGAAGAAGGAAGGGTTACAGTTGTTGTGGCCACTCAATATCCCCATTATGATAGAGAAGAAATTGCCTCTGCATTAAATTTGTCAGAGGATAGTGTAAGAATTATAAATGCCAATGTAGGTGGTGCCTTTGGAGGTAGGGAAGATATTAGTCTTCAAATACATTTAGCATTGGCTACTTATATACTTGAAATACCTATTAAAACTGTGTACTCTAGAGAAGAATCCTTTGTAGGCCATAGTAAACGTCATCCTATTATTATGAAATGTAAAACAGGAGCAGATAAATATGGAAAACTTTTGGCCATGGAAGCAGAATTAATTGGAGACACAGGTGCCTATGCTTCCTGGGCAGCAAATGTAATGCGGAAAGCAGGAGTCCATATTACTGGACCTTATTATATACCAAATGTAAAAGTAGATTCCTATGGAGTATATACTAATAATCCCTATGCTGGTGCCATGAGAGGCTTTGGAGCCACACAGGTACCCATAGCCCATGAACAGCAAATGGATATTTTAGCAGAAAAATTAGGTTTAGACCCTGTATCCATTAGAATGAAAAATATATTTAAAAAAGGCTCCATTACAGCCACAGGTCAGGTGCTAACAGAATCAGTTCCCTTAGAGGAATGTATAGAAAAGGTGGCAGAAAAAATAGATTTTTCACTGGAGAAGGAGGGGGCTATATGAAAAAAATAGGAAGGGGAATAGGAGTATCTTTTTATGGTACTGGATATGGAAATGGATTTCCAGATGTGTCTAAGGCAAAGGCAGTATTACATGAAAATGGAAAAGTAGGACTATATGTAGGGGCTACAGAAGTGGGGCAAGGGGCTAAAACTATCTTGATTCAAATTGGAGCAGAAACCCTAGGGCTTTCTCCAGAGGATATACTATTTATATCAGAAGACACTAGCCTAATGCCAGATTCAGGTACTGCAGCAGCCAGTCGCCAAACTTATAATACGGGAAATGCCATTAAAATAGCCTGTGAAAACTTTAAAGAGAAATTAATAAATATGGCTCAAAAAGAATTAGGTTTAAATTCCAATAGAGGCTTAGAAGTGAAAAATGGGGAGGTTTATTTAAAATTCTTTCCCCAAAAGAGAATTAGTTTTAAAGAATTAGGGAACAAATATGGAGATGGAAATATTGAGGCAGAGGGAGAATTCGTAGCTCAAACTGTGGAAATGGACCTAGAAACAGGTCAGGGGGCACCTTATTGGCCTTACACTTTCAATGCTTGTGGTGTAGAATTAGAAGTAGATACATTAACTGGGCAAATAAATATATTAAAGGCAGTATTTGCTCAAGATGTAGGTAGAGCAGTAAATCCCCACTTAGTAGAGGGACAAATGGACGGTGGCTTTGCCATGGCATTGGGCTATGCACTATTTGAAGATTTAAATTTAGAAAATGGGGAAATAAAAAACAATAAATTTTCCAGATATTTAATACCTACAGCTATGGACATGGTGGATGTGGAAAAAATAATAATAGAAGATCCAGAACCTACTGCCCCCTATGGTGCCAAAGGCATTGGAGAACCAGTAATGATACCCATAGCTCCAGCCATATTAAATGCCATATACGATGCCACAGGAGTAAGGGTAAAGAATTTACCAGCTACACCAGAAAAGTTAAGGAAAATATTAGATGAAGCCAGGTAGGCTCTGCACACCCATTGAANAAGCAGAAGTAGGCTCTGCACACCCATTGAANAAGCAGAAGTAGGCTCTGCACACCAGCTGTTATATGATTTTTAGAAGAGGAGAGGATATTATGTTTGACACAATAAAAATAGCCAATGGTGAAAAGAAAGCACCACTTGTACTAAAAAATGCCAATATAATAAATGTATTTACTAACGAAATTATCCCTGGAGATGTGGCTCTATATAATGAAAAAATAGTTGGAATTGGGGAATATAGTGGAGAAAAAGAAATAGATTTAGAAGGGAAATATCTTTCTCCCAGTTTTATAGATGGACATGTTCATATAGAATCTTCCATGGTAAGTCCAGGACAATTCTCTAAGGCCATAGTTCCAAGGGGAGTTACTACAATAATTGCAGACCCCCATGAAATTGCCAATGTGGCAGGCTTAGAGGGTATAAAGTATATATTAGATAGTAGTGAAAATTTACCACTAGATGTGTATATTATGCTACCTAGTTGTGTACCATCTACTCCCTTTGAAAATTCTGGCGCTATATTAAATGCAGAGGATTTAGAAAAATTAATAGACCATCCAAGGGTATTAGGTCTTGGGGAGATGATGAATTATCCTGGAGTTGTAAATGGAGATAAGGAAGTATTAAAAAAACTTACTATGTTTAAAGAACATATTATAGATGGCCATGGCCCCTTATTAAAAGACAAAGAACTAAATGCATATGTAGGGGCAGGTATTGTAACAGAACATGAATGTTCCACTTTGGAAGAAATGAAAGATAGATTAAGACTGGGAATGTATATTCACATTAGGGAAGGTTCAGCAGCTAAAAATTTAGGAGAATTAATTCAAGGGGTAAATAAGGACAATTTAAGAAGATGTATATTTTGTACAGATGACAAACATCCATCAGATTTATTAGCTGATGGCAGTATAGACCATAATATTAGATTAGCTATTAAAAATGGCATAGATCCAATAGATTGTATAAAAATGGCTTCCCTAAATGCAGCAGAATGTTATGGTTTAAGATGGAGAGGTGCCATAGCACCAAATTATTATGCTGATATGGTAGTTATAGATAATTTAGAGGATTTTAATATTTTAGAAGTATATAAGGAAGGAAAATTAGTAGCAAAGGATAATAAGCCACTATTTAATTTAGAGGAAATAGACTCTTCCTCCATGATGAATAGTGTAAATATAGAAAAAATCACAGAAAAGGATTTAGAAATAAAATTAGAAGGAAGCAAGGTCAATGTTATAAAACTACTTCCCCATAGTTTAATTACAGAAAAAGTAATAAGGGAAGTGGAATTGGAAAAAGGAGTATTTAAACCACAAAAGGATATTTTAAAGGTGGCTGTAGTAGAAAGACATAATAAAACTGGAAATATTGGCCTTGGATTAGTAGAAGGCTTTGGACTTAAAAATGGAGCCATAGCTTCTACAGTAGCCCACGATTCCCACAATATTATAGTAATAGGGGATAATGATAGGGATATGGTAATGGCAATATATGAATTGGAAAAAGTAGGTGGAGGAATTACCATAGTTTCCAATGGAGAAATATTAGATACATTGGCTTTAGAAATTGCAGGATTAATGAGCCAAAAACCTTTAGGAGAAGTAAATGAAAAATTAAATGGAATGTTAGATACTTCTTATGAAAAATTAGGGATAAATAGAGAACACGAACCTTTTATGACCCTATCTTTTATTGCATTACCTGTAATTCCAGATATTAAACTAACAGATATGGGGCTTTTCCATGTGGGAGAATTTAGGTTTATAGACTTAAGTGTTAGTCCTTAGAAAAAAGGGGCGATTATATTGAAAACAACAAAAGACTACTTTCAATTGTTTTTAATTATTTTAATATTTATGTTATTAAATTTTCTAGCTATTTTTTATTTAAATGAAATTTATTTAATTTTAATTTCCATTGTGGTTTTAACTGGAATTTTAGCCATAGTAATTCACAAAAAATTTATTATTGGTGAATTTGACAAGGTGGTAGAATATGTAAACCATGTGGATTTAATGGATTTTTCTAAAGACAAGGACTTACCTATATCTATAAATGTTCAAGAATCTTTAGAAAAACTCTCTAGGGATATGAAAGAAAATTTAAAAGCCCAAGTAGAAATTTCCACAGATTTATTCCATATATGTGAAAAACTTAATGCTGTTTCCCAAGAAAGCTTGGCTTTTACTGAAACCATAGCAGCTTCTGTGGAAACAGCAGATTTAAACACTGTTGAACAATCTAATATGTTAAACAAAAGTAGTGAATTGACTAATCAAGTATTTTCATCCTTAAAAAGTATTGAAGGGGAAATGATAGATAAAATTGAATCCATATCTAATTCCATAAATATGGCGCAAAATGGAATAGAAAATGTAAAATATATAGAAGAAAGAATTAGGCAGTCTAGTGATATGACACAAAAACTATCTAAAGAAATTTTACAATTAAAGGATTATTCTGATGAAATAGTAGGATTAATAGATTTAATTAATTCCATATCAAAGGAAACCAATATGTTATCTTTAAATGCTTCTATTGAAGCAGCTAGAGCTGGAGAACATGGTAAAGGTTTTGGAGTAGTAGCTATGGAAGTGGGGAAATTGGCCAAAGAAACTGAAGAAGTTTCAGTTAAAATTGAAGAAATTATATACAGTTTAATAAATGGAGTAGATTTAATAGTTAAAAATATGGAAAAAGATATGGAATATCAAGATGCCAATTGTTCCATTATTAGTGAAACCAATGAAGAATTTGCCAATATTGTGGAGGAACTTAATATAGGCAAGAATAGTTTAGAAGATATTAAAGAGGCCACAGAAAAAAATAACAAAACAATTGAAGAGGTAAATGCCAANATAAATAAGGTNGCTAGTTTTTCTGAGGAAATAGCTACCCATATGGAAGAAACCACAGCCCAAGTATTGGAACAACACAATAGGTCTCAATATCTTCAAGATGTAGTAGAAGAAATTACGGAAAATGTGTATAAAATGCAGCAATTTGTAGCAGGAAAAGTTATGGAAGAGAAGATGTTTAATGCAGTATATTATATTAAAGACTATGTAAAAAATAAAGGAACTATAAATGAAGAAGATGTGAAAAAATTATTAAAAGAAACAGGAATGGATGATATATATATTACAGATTCACAGGGAATAGTTAAGTATACTAGTAATAGGGAAGCCATAGGACTAGATTTATATGAAGCAGATAAAAGTTTTTTATCGTTAAAAGAGGGCAAGAAGGAATATATAGTAACTCCAATTAAAATAAGAGTTGAAGATGGGGCTTTGTTTAAATTTTTAGTTGTAATAGATGAAAACAAACAATTATATGAAGTGGGAATGGCTTTAGATTCATTACTTAAAATTTAATAGGGGATTAATATGGAAATTTGCAAAGGTTTAAAATTAAATCCAAATAAAAGAGAAATACTATCCTTTGTAGGGGGAGGTGGGAAAACCACCACTATATTTACATTGGGAGAAGAATTAAAATATTTAGGTAAGAAAGTCCTTATTACTACAAGTACTAATATTAGTAATCCAAAGGAAGGATATGATTATTATTTCCTGGGAAATATTCCAGGGGATTTTAAACCTACAAATGGCAGTATTACTATAGTAGGAGAAGAAGCAAAGGGGCGAAAACTAGTAGGACTGTCTTTGAAAAAACTAGATAAAATAATAGAAGATAAAATTTTTCACTATATATTAATAGAAGCAGATGGGGCAAAGAGAATGCCAATTAAAGCTTTGGCAAAACATGAACCTGTAGTTTCTAAATATACTACTAAAACCTTTGGGATTATTGGCATAGACTCTTTAGATAAATTAATTAAAAATACAGTACATAGACCAGAATTATTTATAAAAATTGTAGACAAAAACTTAGATGAAAAAGTATTAGAAGAGGATATTGTGAAATTAGTTTTACATTCCAAAGGTTTATTTAAAGATGCCAAGGGAGAAAAAATATTATTTTTAAATAAAATTAATAATGAAGAAGCTTTAGCAAGGGGCTATAAAATTAGGAAGGAATTGGAGAAAAAGGCCTTTCCAGGAATGATAATTTTAGGGGATATTAAAAAAGGAGTATTTTACTAAGGGGAATTATTATGATTACAGGGATTATATTGGCCTCTGGATATTCTAGAAGAATGAAAAAAGATAAATTAATAATGAATATTAAGGATAAGCCTATGGTGGAATGGGTAATTAAAGCTGCTGTGGATTCAAAATTAGATGAAGTGATTTTAGTTTATAGAACTGTAAAAGTGAAAGAAATCGGGACTAAATATGGAATTAAAACTCTCTACAATCCTAAGGCCTATTTAGGTCAGTCAGAAGGACTAAAATTAGGTGTAAGGTACGCTCAAAATAGCTCTGCTTATATGTTTTTAGTTGGAGACATGCCCTATATAAATAGCCAATTAATAGATAAATTAATTGATGAATATAAAAAGAATCTAGATTCTTTAATAGTACCTTTTTATAATGGAAAACAGGGAATGCCTACTATATTTCCATCTTTATATAGGGAAAGTCTTTTAAATACAAGTGGAGACAAAGGTGGCAGGGATATTATAAAGGAAAATTTTAATTCTGTGAAAAAAGTATATATAAAAGAAGGGAAATTGGGACTAGATATAGATAATTTGGAGGATATGAAAAAAATTAAATAAATATGGGGGAATAATTATGAATCTAGTAATAGTCCGTGGAGGTGGAGATATAGCCTCAGGAATAATTTATAGATTATACAAAGCTGGTTTTAAGATTTTAGTATTGGAAATAGAAAAACCTTTGTCTATTAGAAGAACAGTATCCTTTAGTGAAGCTGTGTATGAAGGAGAAGTGGAAATAGAAGGGGTTAAGGGAATACTTATTAACAATTTGGACAATATATGGGAAGTTATGGAGGAGGGAAATATTCCCATATATATTGACCCTAAGGGGGAATCCATAGATATATTAAAGCCTATGGCTGTAGTAGATAGTATATTGGCCAAGAAAAATTTAGGAACCCATAGGAAAATGGCTCCCATTACCATAGGTATAGGTCCTGGTTTTGAGGCAACAGTGGATGTGGATTTAGTCGTAGAATCCCAAAGGGGACACAATCTAGGCAAAGTCATAGAAAAAGGCTTTGCAGCTGAAGATACTGGCATACCTGGTGCCACACTAGGGTATAGGGAAGAAAGGGTACTTAGGGCAAAGGGAGATGGAATATTTAAAGCCAATTATAAAATAGGGGATAGGGTAAAAAAGGGAGATGTAATTGGTACTGTGGGAGATGTGGAGATTGTAGCAGAAATAGATGGGATAATTAGGGGTATTTTAAAAGAAGGATTATATGTGAAGAATGGGTTAAAAATAGGAGATATAGACCCAAGGGGAGATGTGGAAAACGTCTTTACCATATCTGATAAGGCTAGGGCTGTTGGTGGGGGAGTGTTGGAAGGAATACTGTATTTAAAACAAAGGGAAGGGGTAGGATATGTCAAATAAATTTATTATGAAAAAAGCTTTAGAGGAAATAGACAAAGGACAAGAATTGGCCATTGCAACTATTACAGCTGCCAGTGGCTCTACTCCAAGGGAAGCTGGGACTAAAATGCTAGTTTTAAAAAATGGTAAAACNTATGGCACAGTAGGTGGTGGTGCCATGGAAAAGAGAATAATAGAAATATGTCTAGAGTCTATTGAAAAAGGGGAAAACCAAAATGTATCTTTCCCATTGGATACAGAAGGGGTAGATATGATATGTGGTGGAGCAGTGGAAGTATTTGTAGAAGTGTATAAAAATAGACCTAAATTATTAATAGTTGGAGGAGGTCATGTGGGCTATGCCATATATGAGGCGGCTTTACCATTAGATTTTGACCTAATAATTTTTGACGATAGAAAAGATTTTATAAACAAAGAAAGATTCCCCAAAGCCAAAGAATTAGTTCTTGGTGATATAGGAGAAAGTTTAAAAAATTATCCAATAGATGAAAACTCTTATATTGTAATAGTTACTAGGGGACACAAATACGATGAGGAAGCCTTAGAAGTAGTAATAAACACTAATGCAAAATATATTGGGGCCATGGGCTCTAAGAAAAAGGTAATAACTATGTTTAATAGTTTAAAGGAAAAGGGAATAGATGAAGAAAAATTGAATAATGTGTATTCTCCAATAGGACTAAAAATCTCTGGTGGTAGTCCTGAGGAAATTGCCATAAGTATTATAGGAGAAATATTATTTGTAAAAAATCAAGGGGAATTGGTGCATATGAGGGAAGAATTATATAAATAGACATTTTTATAGAATATTAACAAAGAAAAAGTCAGAATTTTATGTTAATATATTGTAGCCATAATAATATAAAGGGGGATGAAAATGTCTAAACAATATATTTTAGCAGTACCAAATTTTAGTGAGGGGAGAAGGCAGGAAGTAATTGATGCCATAGCTGGAGAATTAAAAAATAAAGAAGGGGTTACCTTAGTAAGTGTTGAGCCTGAATACGATTTTAATCGTACTGTACTTACTGTATTGGGAGAGCCAGAACCATTAAAAGAAGCTTTAATTAATATGGCTGGAAAATCCTATGAATTAATAGATATGAGGGAACAAAAAGGTTCTCATCCAAGAATTGGTGGACAAGATACTATACCACTATTTCCATTTAGGAATATTACATTGGAAGAAACAGCTAAATTGGCAGAAGAAATAGGTAAGGAATTATTTGAAAAATATCAAGTGCCCATATTTTTTTCAGGGGAAAATGCTAAAACAGAAGATAAAAAAAGCATATCCTTTATTAGAAAAGGGCAATATGAAGGCTTAAAGGCTTTGTTAGAAGACAAAAATCATCCAGATTATGAAAAGAGAAAACCAGATTTATCAGTAGATGGGAAACTATCTGATAAATACGGTGCCACCATAGTTTCTGCAGATATGGAAGGATTAACTGCCTATAATGTGTTTTTAGCCACAGAAGATGTAAGTATTGCCAAAGAAATAGCCAAAGCAGTAAGAGGACCATCGGGAGGTTTTTCCACTGTTAGAGCAGTAGGAATTAAATTCCCAGAAAGGGAAGGAACAGTAGTATCTATGAACATGTTTGACTGTGCTCAAACTCCATTGTATAGAACCTTTGAAATGGTAAAACAAGAAGCTAGTAAATATGGAGTAGCTGTAACAGGCTCAGAATTAGTAGGCCCAGTAAAATTAGAATATCTATTAAATAATTTGAACTTTTATTTAGGATTAGAAGGTCTACGTCAAGACCAAATACTAGAAACCCATTTAATGGAATAGTTTTATCAACT
>JGI24707J26582_10001319_pt1 | contig 19459 bp, 20 predicted proteins | sample BioPla1DNA1_FD_26582 | JGI IMG/M metagenome (IMG submission 26582)
GGAATAGCCTGCATCGACCTGGAAACAACAGGGCTTAATCCACGCAAAGACGCCATTCGGATATTGTCCGTGGGATGCGGCGAAGATTTTTGGATAATCGCCGATCCGACCGACGACATGCTTGAAACGGCCGTTATGGCGCCACGGCTTGTGATAGGGCATAACATAAAGTTTGACCTTGCCTTTATACGCAACAAAATTCAAAAAAGGATTGCGCCGAAGGTATTCGACACAATGATCGCCGCACAATTAATCGAAAACGGCCTGCACAGAAAGGGAACGGCGTCCTTTTCCTTGGGCGAAGTCGTTCAAAGGTACCTTGGCACGAAAATCGATAAAACGTTGCAAAACAGCAATTGGGGCGGATATATAAGCAAGGAACAGGTTCGATACTGCGTGAATGATATCATATATCCGCAAAAGTTATTCGTCGTCCAAGCGAAACTTCTTCGCAAAAATGGGCTGGAAAAGGCGGCCGAACTTGAATTCGATTGTATACCTGCAATAGTTGAAATGGAACTTAACGGCGTCGGTGTTGATGCACAGGGCATAAAGAAAAAGATCGACGAACTTAATTCGATAAACACGTTCGACTTCGACTTTAATCCCGCAAGCCATCAGCAAACCATAAACAAACTAAAACAACTTGGCATAAACGTTGAAAACACTTCGAAAGAATCGCTTATGTGGATAAAGCATCCGCTAATAGATCAAATTTTAGCATTCCGTGACAAGACAAAGAAAATTCAAATGTTGAAAAATTGGGACGGGTTTAACGAAGACGGCCGAATATATCCGAACTTCCATCAAATGGGAACGGCTACTGGGCGGTTTTCATGCAGTTCACCTAACTTGCAGCAAATACCACGTGATGGCGAATTAAGAAAACTTTTCATCCCCGCCGAAGGATATCGGCTTGTGGACTGCGACCTTTCGGGCATAGAACTGCGAATAATGGCATGGTTGTCGAAAGATAAAACAATGATCGAAGCGCTCAAGGCGGGGCAAGACCTGCATTGCGTAACGGCGGCTAAAGTATCGGGCAAGAAAGTGTCCGAAATAACAAAAGGGTCACAAGAACGACAGCTTGCAAAGGCGATAAACTTCGGCCTGATATACGGCATGGGGGCACGGCAGTTTAGGAACTACGCAAAGAACAGCTACGGCGTCGACCTTTCCTTGGATGAAGCGACCAAGATAAGGGAAATCTTTTTTGAAACGTATCCTGGCATTCGCAGATACCACCACGCAATATCAAACAAGGAACGGGAAACGTACTTCCTGCCCGGCAAAACAAGCAAACTTTTCGTAATAAGGTGCGCATCGGGGCGGGCAAGATTGTTCGACAAACTGTTGTTTACACAGGCCGTGAATCATCCCGACCAAGGCACGGGGGCGGACATGATTAAGGAAGCGTTGCGCAGGCTATACGCCGAAACAAACTATAAAATAATACTGACGGTCCACGACGAAATCCTGCTCGAAGTCACCGAAAACGAAGCGCAAGAAGCGCAGCAGGTATTGAAAAATATCATGGTTGAATCGGCCGAAAAGTTTATCAGTCCAATCCCTGTAGACGCAGAAGCCGGCATAGGCAAAACGCTGGCTGAATGTAAGTAGTCAGGGTGGCGTGGTATGTTCGACACGACGCAAACAGCAACGAACATACTACGCCCCAGGTTATACATGTATGCGAATTTTGAAAGATTTAGCAAAATGTGTTATAATATATACAATGTTTAGTTAAATACTTCGACTTCGATATATACAATAAAGTCCTAGAAAAAGAAAGGCGGGAACGTGAACAGCTATGTTTATAGATGACGTGTTTGGCGGGGACTTTTTCCTGTTGGCGTTACTTATTAATGAAATAGGCGAAAAAACGGGCGAAAATGCCGTATTCGGCTATTGCATAGGAAACAAAAGGAATTCGTTCGACGTGGCGTGGCCATGCGTAAAAGTGGCGCTTGACGCTAACATAGGCGCAGGATACACGCCGTTCGCAAGAAGCGTATCGGACATGCTGAAAAGGCAAAGCGAAGCAATAAAACTTGGCTGGATAGTTTTTAATGTGATCCTTGACGACCTTGACATGGACGGCATCGTGGAAACCGTGTCCAATACGATACTTGCTAGGAAAAGAAACTCAAGACAAATAGTGATAGAAACCAAAAACAATAGGGGGAATGCGTAGTGAGCATAACGCAAACAGGTATAGACGGCGAAAAAATGGCCAGGATTTTTATAAAGGAAAACTACAGCTACGACACGCTTTTTCAGGCTGACTGGCTGCTTAAAATCGACGGCACGTGGATAGTCATCGAAGTTAAAAGAAAAGAACCCTTTGTGCCGCCACCATTTTGGGGGACGGGTCTTAACATATCACAAGTAAAATCCCGCCTAAAATTTTATCACGACACAGGAATCCGCTGTCTTTTATTGTATTTCAACACCAAGGACGGCAAGGTCTATGCAAACTGGCTGGACGTGCTCGAAGAAGGTCCAAAATACGATACCAAGAATGGCATAAGGATTTATCCGCTGGACAACTTCAAGTGCCTTGGCGATGCGCCACGACTGAAATAGTGGTATAATCAAACAAAGGCTTTAAAATTATAGGTGGGATAAAATGGCTAAACGTGGAAGGCCTACGGGGTACAATCGTGAATATCACTGCATTCTGGCCGAATATTACGCAAGGCAGGGAATGATTGATACAGAAATCGCAGAACGGCTTGGAATAGGCGTTTCAACATTAAACCTGTGGAAAAATAAATATCCCGAATTCATGGACGCCCTAAAAGCGGGAAAGGATTTGCCCGATGCCAAGGTCGAACGGTCATTATACCAACGGGCCATAGGATACGATTACGTGGAAATAGAAACGTATGGCGACCCCAACAAGCCCGGAAAGGTAAGGAAGACGCGCAAACATGTCCCGCCCAACGTTACTGCATGCATTTTTTGGTTGAAGAACAGGTGCCGTGACAGGTGGCGGGATTCGCGACACATCAAATATTCCGACGCAGAAAAGGCGCAAACCGCACTTGACGTTCTTGTGCAAGAAATAGAAAAATACCGAAATGCGCTAAAGCAGGAAGAACAGGGCGGGGGCGAAGTAAAAGATGGCCAGGTTTAATTTTGGGACCTTTTCCGAAAAGGCAATGAAATCTATCGCCCTTTCCGATGCACGATTGAACATATGGGAAGGCGCCGTAAGGTCCGGAAAGACGATTACAAGCCTGGTTCGATGGCTAGAATTTGTAAAAACGCATCCCGATTCAAACCTGATCATGATCGGAAAAACGGCAAGGACGCTAAAACGAAACGTCATAGATGTTTTGCTTTCCATATGCGGGGATATCGCAACGTTCAATATAAGCAAGGGCGAACTTTATATTGACGGCACGGTTGTATATACGGCCGACGCCAACGACGAACGGTCGCACGAAAAGATACGGGGCATTACGCTTGCGGGGGCCTACGGCGACGAAATAACGTTATGGCCCCAGTCGTTGTTCAATACGCTTTTGTCACGACTGTCGGTCGAAGGGGCCAAGTTTTTCGGTACGACTAACCCCGATTCGCCGTACCATTGGTTGAAAAGGGACTTCATAGACAGGGCAGGAAGCCTTGATATGCGTGTTTTCCACTTTCTTTTGGAAGACAACCCGAATATTAGTGAACAATATATCAATGCCTTGAAACGGGAATATAGCGGGCTATGGTACAAGCGGTTTATCGAAGGGCTGTGGGTGCAGGCCGAAGGTGCCGTTTTCGATTCTTGGAACGAAGAAGTGCATGTTACAGATAGCGTTCCAGAATGCGAAGAATACTATGTCGGCATTGACTACGGAACGGCAAATCCTACGGCGTTTATCCTTGCGGGCAAAAGCGAAGGCGTGTGGTATGTGGTCGACGAATATTACTGGGATTCGGCGGAACGGGGAAAACAAAAAACCGACTATGACTACGCCCAAGACTTGATATCGTTTATTGGCGACATTCAAGTGGAAAAGATTTTCGTCGATCCTTCAGCGGCGTCCTTCCGTGCCGAATGTGCCAAGCGGGGCATTTTGCTTGAAGATGCTGACAACGCCGTCGTGCCCGGAATAAGAAAAATGTCTTCATTGTTGAACGGGGGCGAACTTCTTGTTGCCGAACGGTGCAAAAACCTTAGGCGTGAATTTGCGTCGTACGTGTGGGATACCAAAGCGCAGTTGCGGGGCGAAGATAAGCCGTTAAAACAAAACGACCACGCACTTGACGCCTTACGATACATAATAAATTCTGTAGGCGAAGGGGCGCCCGGACTGGCAAGATTGTGGTAGCAACAAACGAATAGGGGGAAGTGAATTGTTTAACAAAATCAAAGAAAAAATATTCGGAAAGCAAAGCAGCACAATGCGGGCCTTGCTAACCGTAACGCCGAACAATCCCGTGTGGTCGACTTCTAACTACAGGTCGTTTGCGCACGAAGGCTATAAAAGAAACCCGTATGTCTTCGCTTGCATTCGTATAATAAGCGACGCCGTTGCAGGCATTCCGTGGATTGTGTATAAACGTGGAAGGCGTGGAAACATTTATGAAGTTGAAAACGGCGGGCTTGTTGCAATAATAAAACGCCCGAACCCGTATCAAGGGTGGGGGTCGTTCATGAACGAATTTATTTCATACTTGTATCTGTCGGGGAACGGTTTTATCGAATCGGTCGGGCCGAACAATGGGGCGCCCAAGGAATTGTATGCATTAAGGCCTGATAGAATGCGGATAATTCCCGGGAACGTGAAAAATGCAATTGCGGGGTATGAATACGGCATAGGCGAACGCAAGGTCTTCATTGAATCACGAAACGTAATGCATTTTAAGTTTTTCAATCCGCTGGACGACTGGTACGGATTTAGCCCTGTCGAAGCGGCGGCTAGAAGCATCGACCACAATAACGAAGCCCGGGCGTGGAACGTGTCTTTGTTGCAGAACCGTGCTACCCCTTCGGGCGCCTTTGTGGCCGAACAGCAACTTTCGGATAAACAACAAATCGACCTTGCGCAAAAACTTAAATCGCAGGTGATGGGCGCAAAGAATTCGGGGGCGCCGTTGTTACTGTGGGGCGGCTTGGACTGGAAGACGATATCCTTGTCCCCCGTAGACATGGACTGGGCGGGCGGGCTAAAAACGTCAAGTCGTGAAATATGTAGCGTATTCGGTGTTCCACCCGAATTGATTGGTGACCACGAAAACGCCACGTATTCGAACTATGAAAACGCAAGGAAGGCTTTCTACCAAGAAACGATACTGCCACTGATGGACAAAATTCGTGACGAACTTAACGTGTGGCTGGTGCCGAAATTCAACGAAAGCAACGTTTTTCTTGATTATGACACTGAAGATATAGAAGCGTTGCAGGAAGATAGGCAAAAAGTGTGGAACATGGTAATCAACGCACGGCTGGCTGGCATAATCAGCGCAAACGAAGCAAGGGAAATGCTTGGATACGGGGCTGCCGTAGACGGGGATGCACTGCTGGCGCCGGCAAACTTAATTCCAACGGGCGAACCGATAACGGGTGAAGAATATTGAACGTGTACGGATCTGATATTCCAAGCGACATATTCGACATTCACGCCGAAGGCAACCTAACTTTCGACGACCTTGAAGGAAACAAGACAAGGATTAACACAAGGGATTCGGATCGTATAATGCGGCGATATCTTAACAGGAACGAAGGCGCCCTTTCGAATAAGGCCGTAAGCATGTGGCGGGCGCAGGCTGCAAAACTATCACAGGGCTACATTCGGCAAATGATCGATAACGCCGAAATATACGACGAAATTATAAATTCGTGGAAGGTCGATTATTCCAACCTTGTTCTTGGCGTTATTGCACCAAAATGGGAAGAAGCAATAGTTACGGCGGGTGACAAGATAGCCGAAGAAATATCGAATACTTTCGCCAAAAGTGCACAGCGAATTTTTGCATATTCACAGGTTGGGCGCAGAATGGCCGAATGGATACAAAACCGAAGCGGCGAACTTATATCCGACCTTACCGAAACGCAAATAAGGGCATTACGGTTTATTCTTAAACAATACGTCGTCGACAATCCTACGCCGCCAAGGGAACTTAGTGCAATAATTCGCAACACGATTGGCCTTACCGAAACGCAGGCGCAGGCACTGGCAAAATTCAGAAACGAAATATCAGGCGAAGGTCTTGCGGCGGACATCGTGGAAAGACAGGTTGAAAGATATGCGGGCTTTCTGCATAAAAAGCGGGCCGACGTAATAGCAAGAACCGAACTTTCGTACGCATGGAATTTTGGCCAATACGACGCAATACTTGAAGGGCGTGATAGGGGATATATTAACGGGAAGGTAGTGAAGGAATGGATAACGGCGTATGACGAAAGAACTTGTCCGTTCTGCGGGGCAATGGACGGGTTAATCATTGACCTTGAAGGAACTTTTCCAACGGCAAGCGGGACAACGGCATATGCGCCGCCCGCCCATCAACAATGTCGTTGCACCGTTGGCTATGTTGTTTTAGATTAGTTTTTGTGGTATAATAATAAAATTGGCGGTGATAATCGAATGGAAAAGAAAAGTTTCGAACTTAGGATTAAGGAAGTAAGCGACGAAGGGTTGGTTGAAGGTTATTTAAGCGTTTTTGGGGTCGTAGACCTTCAAAACGACAAAATAATCAGGGGGGCCTTCAAACAAAGCTTGGCGGAAAAGAAAAAATTCCCGCTGTTGTGGCAACACGATTTTTCTACGCCGATTGGTATTTTTACCGGACGGGAAGACGATACGGGGTTGTTTATAAAGGCCGAACTAAACATGAATACAGTAAAGGGGCGTGAAGCACAGGCATTACTAAAACAAGGTGCAATTTCGGGGCTTTCGATAGGATATCAGCCCGTGGTTGCGTCGTATGAAGGCGACGTGCGTATTCTTAAGCAGGTGGACTTGTGGGAAGGGTCTGTGGTTACTTTTCCCGCCAATCCGAAGGCCGTCGTTACGTGCGTCAAGACCGTCGTAGATTTTCAAGNCCTGCCGCTGGCGGATTTAGATACCGAATGGGATTCGGACATGGCGGTTGAACGTGTGCGCAAGTGGGCGTCAGGCGGAACTGGTGACAAGGAAGACGTTGATTGGGAAAAATACCGTCGTGCGTTTTTATGGTACGATCGTGAAAACAGGGACAGTTTTTCGGCACACAAACTTCCCATAGCTGACGTGATAGACGGAAGGCTCAAAGCCGTTCCCCGTGCCGTGTTTGCCGCAGCTGCCACAATCCAAGGCGCCCGTGGCGGGGTCGACATTCCCGAAGAAGACGTTGCAAAAATAAAAAGCCATTTGGGTAAATACTATGAAAAAATGGGAAGGACCGCCCCGTGGGATAACATGGGCATGGACATATTGACCGCCGTTAAAACGATATCAATGGCGCCCGATTGGTTGTTGTTGAAAAAAGTTGACGGGCGTGATATAATAAAGGCATACAACAAATTGGGGGGCGTTGCGAATTGGTGTAAGGACGAAAATAACGAAGCCGAACTTAAACTTGAAAAGGAAATTGAAGCATTGAAAAATTTATTAAGGGGGAATTAGTGTTGGACGATAAGGTAATTGAAATTCAGGGGCTGCTAAAACAATTGCGGGAAAAGTATGAAGACTTTCAAAAGAATGTGATATCCAAGGCTGACTTCGTGCAAGTTGAAGAAAAGATTAACAATCGCATCGATGCACTTGAAACGGCGCTAAACAGGCCCGTTGCGGGTGGGGTAGATGTCAAGGACGGGACCAAGGCACGGGCGTTCTTTGAATACGTTCGTAAGGGAAAGGCCGAAATGCCTTCTGATCTTAAGGCTGCGCTTGTTGCAAGCGACGATACTTCGGGCGTTTTAATACCTGCCGAACTTGAATCCGAAATTCAAATGGCGCTGCCGAACATAACCGTTATGCGAAACCTTTGCACGGTAATGCCCGTAAACAGTGACCGTTTAAGGCGGCGTTCGTTAACTAACGTAACCGTCGGATGGGGCAAGCTGGAAGCGTCGGATACCGCAGACTTGGGCGACTTCGAAAGTTCCGTTACCGCAGGCGATGCATACATTCATGTAGAAAACTTGAACGGATTGATAAAGCTTGGCGAAGACCTGCTTGCTGACAGCGACGTGATGCTTGAAAGCATACTGCGTGACGCATTCGCCAACGCAATGGCCGAAGCCGAAGACGCCGCTTTCGTAATGGGCGAAGGGCATTCGGCGGGGGAACCCGAAGGAATAGTTGCCGCTAAAGACGCAACGAATAACCCCATCGTTCCACGTGTAGAAACGGTATTGCCTGGCGAAATAACGGTTGACGACCTGATCGAACTTGAATATAAAGTGCCCGCAAAGTATAAAAAGAATGCGGCATTCATTATGTCAAGCGCAACTGAAAAGTTAATACGCAAGTTGAAGGCGCAGGGGCAGGATTCGGCGGGATCGATAATGTCTAACATACCGCTGTGGGAACCGTCGATTCAATCGGGAAGGCCCGCAACGCTGATGGGATATCCCGTATATAACAACGACTTCCTGCCCGCACCTGTCGTTACCGTTGACGGCGCAGACGAAGACGTAATAATTTTCGGAAACTTTAAACTTGGCTATGTGATACTTGATCGTGCGGGAATGTCCGTGCAAAGACTTACCGAACTTTATGCCGAACAAGACTTGGTCGGATTAAAGGTTAAGAAACGTGTGGGCGGCGGTATCGTAAGGCCCGACGCTATGGCGGTCCTGCGTTTGGTTGCGCCTACTTCGGGCACCTAACGCAATTAATAACGGGGCGTGGTAGCCATGATTAAATACATAAACCAGTTATCGGAACCTACAGCCCTGCCGGTAACGGTAAACGAAATGAAAACATTCCTTCGCATAAAACATGACGAAGAAGACCTTTTGTTGGCCGGATTAATAGGCGCGGCACGGGACATTATCGAAGAATATGTGGGGATTTCTACGTGCCCGCAAACATGGGAAGTTGGTTTGATACTGTCGGGGGAAAACAGGCTACCACGCCCGCCAATCGTTGATGTGATATCTTTCATGGTTGGTGGCGTGGAAGTTGACCCTTCAAAGTATGTGTTGTCAACAAAAATGTTAGTAATAAACGATAGCGCTTTAATTAACAAGTTTGGCATTATCAAATACATTGCGGGGACGGATACCTTCAAAGAATGGGTAAGGACGGCAACGCTGCTTATTGTCACAAACATGTATGAAAACAGGCAGGGTGAAGCAATGAAAAACGTTGTAGAAGTTGCGGCAAATATTCTTAATCCGCATAGGGAAATGTGGCTATGAAGATAAAAGCTGCGGACCTGCGCCATGTGATTGTCATACAGGAAATGTCAAAAGTGCCCGACGGCCTTGGCGGATATAAAGCCGAATGGGTCGACAAGGGCACGCTGTGGGCCTTTGTGGAACCGTTATCCATGGACGAAACGCTTACGGCGCAAAAACTTGGATATTCGGTCACGCATCGTGTTATAATAAGGCAAGATGCGACAATAAAGCCGCACGAAAACAGGATCAAGCATCGAAACAGAATTTTGGAAATAGTGGCGATTAATGACCCGTATGAAAGCGGGGAATTTTTCGAATTAAAGTGCGTTTTGGTGGTGTAAAATGGCGGACGGTATCAAATTAACGGTTGATATTTCGGGCGCAAACAAGAAAATACTTGATTTTACGGCCAGCAAAAAGGAAAAGATAAAGAACGCCGTGATCAAAAGTGCGCTTAACATACAGCGCAACGCCAAGCGGGAATGCCCTGTAGATACGGGGGCGCTGCGCAATTCCATAAACGTATCTTTCGAATCGGATTATGACGTTTTTGTGTCGGCCGAAATGCCGTACGCTGCGTATGTGGAATATGGCACGAAAAACATGGAAGCACAACCATACATGCGCCCCGCCGCCGAAGCCGAAGTCGCCAAACTAAAAAGTGAAATAGAAAATGATTAGTATGAATTTACCGCTTAACGAAGTTCAAAAGGCAATATACGACACGGTATCGCAAGCTGTTAGTTGCGAAGTATACGATGCGGTCCCGTCCAATGCGACCATGCCGTATGTCAAAATTGGGGAAGTACGTGTACTTCCTTCGACGAACAAGACGACTTTCGGCGTGGAAATTATCGAAACCATTCACGTGTGGGGCCAATATGCGGGATTTTCCGAAATAAACGAAATAATGGACGAAATTGTGGCCGCTTTCGATTTACCACTTGCCGTCGAAGGGTATGAAGTTGTATTATGCGGATTGAATAACGCAAAAACGCTAACTGATCCCGATGGGCGGACAAGGCATGGCGTGGTAGATTTAAGATTTGTTGTATACAGAAAATAAGGGGGATTGATGGAATTGGCTTTAGAAGGTGGAAGCGTTTTATTGATGGTTCGTAGCGATAATGACGTTTTCGTGACCATAGGTGAACAAACCGACCTTACTACCGAATCGACGTTGAATTTAATCGATGCGTCGGTAAAAAACGATAAACATCAGCATTGGATACCAGGCAAAAGGGGCGACACGTTGGAATTAAGTTCGCTTTATTCACCAACCGACCTTGGATTTGTAAAACTTTTGGAAGCACGGAACAAAGACGAAGAAGTGATTGTCAGGCGAACGGTAACGCTAAACGACGGTACGGTACTTGTGTACGAATCTTCGGGGTATATATCCAACATATCTACGGCGTCACCTGACGGGGACCTTGCCACGGCAACCGTATCTATAAACCTTAATCATGATTGGGAAGTTATAGAAGAAATTTCCGAAGGTTAAAAATAACACGAATTGGGGGAAATGTGCATGAACAGATATCGACTAAAGTTCACGATAAATGCGCTATCGATGCTTGAAGATATTTTGAAAAAGCCCTTCGGCGACGTGGTACTTTCGTTTTCTTCGGGCCGAATAAGCATAAGTGACCTTCGGGCGCTTGTTTATGTAGGAATTGTTGGTGGCAACAATGTGGGTAAATCTTTCACGCTGAAAGATGCGGGGGACTATATCGACGAAGTAGGGCTGCAGACCATATCCGAAGACGTTTTAAAGGCCTTTACCGAAGCCTTTGCGCCTTCACGGAATGAACAGGACGAACAGGACGAAGCGGGCGATCCTGAAAAAAACTAACGGCGGGGGGACTTACCGATTGGTTTGTCCCCCTTAAGGCGGCCTGCATGACGGGACTAAAGCCCGATGAATTTTGGAACATGACGCCCCGGGAATTTGAATACTGGATGGATGGATTTAAATGGCGCATGGACAACGAAGCACTTGTAATGGCCCACTTCACGGCATGCATAATGAACATGTTTTCGAATAAACGGATTCGGGCGACGGACTTGTGGAAGATTGGTAATCCCACCAAAAAGCGTAAAAACAAAATAAACAAAGAAACCGCAGAAGAACTTTTATCAAGAATCGGGCCGGAAGCCATACCGATCAGAAGGAAGTGATACAATGGACGACGGGCGTGTCGTAATTAAAGTCGGCGCAGACATTAGCGACTTCCAAGCAAAAATGAACAAGGTTACTTCTGACCTTAAAGGTACTGCGTCAACCCTTTCAAGAATAGGGAAAACGCTGTCGCTAAAAATTACCGCCCCGCTTGTTGCCATGGGTACTGTTGCGACCAAGGCAGCGCTGGATATAGATGAAGCCATGGACATTATCGCAGCAGGAACGGGTGCACAAGGCAAAGAATTGGAAGCCCTTCAGCAAAGCTGGAAATCGCTTGCTGCCAGCGTTACGCAGGGGTTCGATGTTTCAGCGCAAGTATTGGCGGATTTCAACACAAGTCTTGGCCTTACCGGGATGGCGCTTACCGACCTGTCCAAGCTTGCCCTTGACGCCGCAAGACTTTTTAACGAAGACGTAAACGCCGTCGTTGCGCAGGCGTCGAAAGCAATGCAAGACTGGGGCGTTTCGGCGCAGGAAGCAAGTTCTTTTATGAACAAGCTGTTTGCGGCGGCGCAGGCTACTGGGATCGGCATGTCTACGCTATCCACGCAGTTGTATAAATACGGCGCTGCACTGCGTGGCATGGGATTTGATACAAATTCCGCAATAGCACTTCTTTCGCAGTTTGAAAAGCAGGGCGTTAACACCGAACTTATTCTTGGATCACTTCGCATAGGCCTTGGAAAATTGGCAAACGAAGGCATAACCGATGCGGGAATGGCATTTGAAGCGTTGATTAACAAAATCAAGAACGCCGAAAGTACCACCGAAGCCACGCAAATTGCCATGGAAGTTTTCGGAACAAGGGCCGGCCCTGACCTTGCCGCTGCCATACGTGAAGGCCGCTTTGAAATTGAAGAAATGGTCAAAATGCTTGAAAAATCGCAGGATGCCATAGAAAAGACGGCCGCCGCCACGGATGGTTTTTCGCAACAATGGCAACGAACGAAAAACAGTTTTCTTCTGGCCATAGAACCAATTGGGACGCAAATATTGGGACTTGCCGAAAGGGTTATGCCGCAACTTCAAGCCGCCTTTGAAAAGGTTGGAAACGCAATTGGCGGTTTTTCCGAAGAAACAAAACAAAAACTTGGAATGCTGATAGCCATTCTTGCCATAGGCGGGCCTTTTGCCGCAGCCGTGTCTTTCGCAATTGCCACAATAAGTAAATTCGGTTTGGCACTTTTGTCGCTTGCTACGGGACCAGCCGCACCAATTGTCATAGTGGCAAGCGCAATAACGGGACTTATCGCCTTATTCTACAAACTAAAGCGTGCAAAAGAAGAATCGTTAAATGCAAATGAAGTTTTAAAACAAACGGCTGCAATGGGGCTTGCGGCAACGGGGCCAAGTGTTAAACTTGAACCGCCACAACTTAATCCACAAGATCAGGATTATATGCGCAAGCTACTTGAACAGGCGGGGATACAACCATACGCCACAACGTTGCCAGGCATTGAATTCGCAGGCCGTACGCAGCAACCGCTACAGCCGCCGCCCGTATGGCCGCTTTCGCTTGGCACATCCGAAGAATCACGCATAGAAAAGTTTTGGCAGGAAAAGTCTTGGGAATATCAACAGGGATTACTTAGCGCCAAAGAATACTTCGCAATGCTAAATAAAGAAGTTGCGGGGCTGCGGGTTAATACTGACGAATGGCGAAATCGTTTTGCGGAACTGCAGCGGGTAGCATCGGACATTGCGACAGTACAATTCGATCAGCTTGCGGAATCATTGCGAAACGGTGTTATTACCACTGATGAATTTTCGCTTTCGGTTGAAAGGTTAAAAACACAATTCGAAGGCCTTCCGCTGGTCATTGGAATGCTGGACGAACAAAAACACGCCGAAGAAGCTTACGCTTTAGTTGAACGTAACAAGCAACAGCAACGGGAAATGGCCAAAGCAGCCAAAGCTGCAACACAGGAAATAGAAAAGTTTTGGCGGGAAATGTCTTGGGAATATCAACAGGGGTTACTTAACGCCGAAGAATACTTCGCAATGCTAAAGAACGAAGTTGCAAGTCTACAGGTCAATACTGACGAATGGCGGAACCGTTTTGCGGAACTGCAGCGGGTAGCATCGGAAATTGCGACGGTACAATTCGAACAGCTTGCGGAATCGTTGCGAAAAGGCGTTATTACCGCCGAAGAATTTTCGCTTTCGGTCGAAAAGTTAAAAACACAATTCGAAGGCCTTCCGCTGGTCGTTGGAATGCTGGACGAACAAATGCGGGCTACGCTACAAAACGTCAATACGAATACGTCGCAAACCGTCGATTTAGTTAATGACCTTGGGATGACCTTTCAAAGTGCGTTTGAAAACGCTATAATTGGCGGGCGGGACTTAAGAAGTGTATTAAGCGGCTTGCTTGAAGATATCGCCCGTTTATTGTTACGTTTATATGTAATCCAGCCGCTAGTCAATTCAATAACGGGTATGTTTTCAGGAATGCTTGGCGTGCCTGCGGCGGTAATGCACGGCGGGGGCGTGGTCGGGTCGGCCGGATCGTTAGCGCTTGCGCCTGCTGGGCTTTTCGTTAATGCGCCAAGACTTCATTCGGGGCTGAAGGCAGATGAATTCCCCGCCATTTTGCAGCGGGGCGAAACGGTATTACCAAGGAACTTTAGCCAAGGCGTGTCCGAATCGAATATCAAAATAGTTAACGTTCTTGACCCATCGGTCGTTGGCGACTACTTGGCAACGTCGGAAGGCGAAAAAATGGTTATAAACATTGTTCAGCGTAATTCGGGAAGGTTGATGTAAAATTGGTGGGGAATATGTTTTTAGAAACCGAACAAGGAACGTATCCCGTCTTTATGTTTTCGCCCCGTCATTCTTTTAAGGAATTTTATGAATGGCAAAATCCTGTATGTGAAACGTACGGCGGCGAATATAGATACCGTTTTCACCAAGAACCACGAATTGAAATACAATACGAACTAATCAAGCGGGATACAGACTGTCTTGTCATTAGAAATTTATTTAAGGAATACGTGTCGAAGCCGTGGATCGTTCCTGTTTGGTCGGAAGATAGCTATGTAGGCGCCCTTTCAAGTAATACAACGTTCGTTCCGTTTGATACTTCCTTCGGAAACTATTCACGCTTTGCTTTCATATACGAATCGGATGCCAAAAACGAAGGGGCCGAAATCGTTGAAAAAAGGGCCGACGGCATAGTTGTTAAAAAGCCGCTGATTAATAACTACAAGCGGGCGATAGTAATGCCGGCCTATCTTGGCTTTGTGAAGGACAACATCGGATACGAACAAGTCCAAGGCAATACAGTGTTTTCGTTTAACTTTAAAATAATTGAAACCCCGCCGTACATAGGAAAGAAAACGTTCCCCGAAGAAGGCGAATATAGCACTGCGCAATGCCTTTTTGATAATTATACGTTTACTGACATACGGGAAAATGTATATAGCAATGTTGAATTCATAGACAACGGCTTTGGCGTTATGGCGGTCGAACCAACAAGGCTTGCGCTAACAAACACGGGGACGCTGAATTACTTGGCGTCAACAAAGGCCCGGCAGTGGCGGTGGAAACAGTTCTTGTATTTTTTGTCGGGAAAGTATACGCCTTTTTATATTTCGGCCCCGCATTCTCAAAGCAAGATTGTATACTTGCATAAAGTATATGTTGATAACTACATAAAATACGTAGTGGAAGGAACATATTTTAGCGATACCGGGCGGTTTCCGCAAATAACATGCTATTATGATCCGTACTTAAATATCGTGAAAGTGGTGCAAATTCTAAACGCAATACGATACCAAAATACGAATAGCGAAATTGTTTTTACCGATCGTGCTTTATTTTTTGACGAAGGGTATAGATGGGAAATTGTTAACCAATGTCGCCTTGATACAAACCGTGTTACCTTAGATTATCACGACGACATTATGGAATGTTCCGTTTTTGTGCGGATATTGCGGTGATTACAAATGTTGGGTACATATAACGAAGCGTACGTGTTTAAATATGGCGGAATTACAGATCGATACTACAACGGAAATAAAGAACTTGTAGCTATCGAATATGACGCTGATTTAATAACAGGCCCAGAAGTTACGTATTATCCCGCCACGCTAAAGCGCAGTTCTATAGTTTTATCAGGTGAAGTAAGGCGGACGCAACTTCAAATACAGGTGCCTTCGGACTTTAAGATTGCTGAACTGTTCCGGTATACCACGCCGTCGTTCGTTGTAACCGTTGATATAAGGCATATTCGTCTTTCGGGTTACCCGCAAAGGTATTCAACGCAGGTTTTTTGGACGGGCCGTGTTGTTTCGGTCGAATGGGGCATCGTTGGGGCAACGCTTTTGTGCGAAAATTTTTACGCTTCAATAGGTGGGAATAAGGGCGCACGGTTCTATAGCTTTTCGTGCCCGCACGTGTTATACGGGCCTATGTGCAAATTAAACAGCGAAAATTTTAAAGTAGAAGGTTTTTTCATTGGCTGCGAAGGCAAAACTTGGAATATTGGCTTTAACACGCCGATTGACAATGGATATTTCAATGGCGGATTTATTTCATTTTTCGACGATTCGATTATGGGGTATAATCTTATTAGGGTTGGTAAAAGCTACGGCGTGTCACCAACAACGAATGATTTTCCATATGAACAAATCGTGAATCTTATACAACCGTCATACCATACCCCGCAATCTATGCAGCAGGTATTTTTATTTCCGGGATGTGACCATACATTGGAAATGTGCAAAAACAAATTTAACAACCTTATTAATTTTGGCGGCTTTCCGTGGATACCGCCGAAAAACCCGTTCGGGTCTACTTCGGCAATTTATTGGTAAGTGGGGGTGTAACGATGGGATTTTGGACAGCAATTGGAATAAGTTTTCTGTTTAGTTACCTTGCATACCTTTTAAGGCCAAAGCCTAAGGCGCCGCCCGCAGGTCAAATCGAAGAAAGCGGCGTTCCAATAGCGTCTGCGTCTAAGCCGATCCCGAAAGTATACGGGACGGTGTGGATTAAGTCGCCGAACGTGGTGTGGTATGGCGATCTTAAGACGGAACCTATTAAAAAGAAGACTTCAGGAAAATGAAGATTTACATAAACGACGTAAGACGATTCGGGTATTGCGTGCGTGGAATTAAAAAATTCTGTGCAATGCATAACATAGATTTTAAAAACTTTGTTAAAAACGGAATAGATATCGCTGAAATCGAAGGTATTGACGACGCTATGCTTAATAAACTAATAGCTAAATTAAAACAGATTGAAGGCGAATAATTATGGGCGGGATGGGGTCAAGCAAAGTTACCGTTGGATATAAATACTATGCCGGACTTCACATGGTTGTGTGTGAAGGCCCCGCCGCCGTGTGGGCTATTAAAATAGGCGACAAAACCGTTTATCAAAGTATTCCGATGTACTTGGGAATACCGCCTGTCAATCTTGGCCCGACCAGATATCGTTTAAATAAGCCCGATCTTTTCGGCGGGGAAGACCGTGAAGGCGGTGTCGTTGGATATATCGATATTCTTCCCGGAACAGACAATCAGGGGCAAAACGATTATCTTTTATCTAAACTTGGCAGTGATGTTCCGGCCTTTCGTGGCGTTTTATCCGTCGTAGCACGGCAGTGTTACCTTTCCGCCATGAATCCGTACATTAAACCGTGGCATTTTATGGTAACACGCATTCCCGATTACGCCCCGTGGTCGCCCGATTTAACGGTGGTTGGCGCAAACCCCGTAAGTATCCTGCTTGAACTTATATACGAAAATAACCTTGGCGAAGCCGACTTTTATAACTTTAAGTCTGCAGGGCAATATTACGAAGATGAAAAATTCAAACTTTGCATTGCATGGAACGGCGAATCGTTGGAAAGTTTTATGCAAACCATACTTGACCACATGGGGGCCATACTTTTTGTCAACCCCGTTACGGGAAAATTTCAACTTACAATTCCCGAAGACCCTACGTCATACAAAACGCACACCATTTATGAAAAGGACATTCAAAAGGTAACTTCTTTTCAGCGAACTTCATTGGCCGAAACAACCAATCAAATAACCGTAACGTATGTCGATTTTTGGACGGGCGATGAACGCAGCGTTACCGTGCAAGACATTGCGAATATAAACGCTCAAGGCAAGGTTGTTGCCGACGAACGTAAATATCCCGGAATTCCAACCCACGAACTTGCAGTACGTGTTGCAACAAGGGATTTGCAGGTTGCGTCTTCGTCTTTGAGTAAAATTTCGCTAATTGTAAAAAGGCCGACTGACGACAAAATAATACTTCCCGGCGATGTTATAAAGATATATTGGCCGAAACTTGGAATTGACGGCGTTTCTTTTCGTGTTGGCGAAGTGGACTATGGCGAATTTACCAGCCCGACGATAAAAATTGAAGCCGTCGAAGACATTTATAGCTTGAAGCCTTCTTCGTACGTTAACCAGCAAAACCCGCTTTGGGAAGACCCCGTCCCCGATCCTGTTAACGTTACTCATAAAGTAGTGACGGAACTTCCATACTGGGAAATTGTGATGAATTCCGATCCAGAATCTTTGGAAGCCATGCCCAAAAATGAAGGCCTTGGATTCCTTGGGACACTTGCCCGTGCCCCCGTATCTTACAATTATGGATATCGTGTATACGTTGACGGTAACGAATTTACAAAAGCGGAATTTTGCCCGACATGCATTATCGATGAAGACATTGGCTTTCTTGATGATGAAGTCGTCATTGCGAATGCTACGCAGTTTGAACTTGCCGAATTTGGCGACAATAAATATGCAATACTTGGCGACGAAATAATAGGAACCGTATCTATCAGCGGAAACAAAATCCGCATAAAGCGTGGATGTCTTGATACCGTGGCAAAACCGCATGCCGCAGGCGAAGTTATTTATTTTGCAAGTGGTTGGTTTGGTGCAGAAAGGCGGGAATTCATTGAAGGCGAACAGGTAAACGTTAAACTTTGCACAATAACGGGCAAAGGCGAACTTCCGCTATCGCAGGCGGAATCAATCAACGTTGAATTTAACGCCCGCATTGATAGGCCATACCCGCCGGCATATCCGACAATAAACGACATTGCATACCCTGAAGGCGCATCTTTCGAAGGGAACCCCGAACTTAACATAACGTGGCGCCACAGGAACAGGCTGTTGCAAACTGCTTACATTGTAGATCACACAGAAGGTAACATTACACCCGAAGAAGGCACGACGTATTCCGTTGAAATCAAACAAGTATTAAATCAGGAAGTTTTATTCCGGCAAGACGGAATTGAAGGAACTTCGGTCGTCGTTCCGCCACTTAACGCCGATGGCGAATTGCTTGTTAGTATATGGTCGGTGCGTGACGGCTTCGAAAGTTGGCAAAAACAGGAATTTGTTATAAAATATTATGTTGGCACTGCGCCAGAAGAACCGGAAGAACCAGAAGAACCAGAAGAACCGGAAGAAAATGAAAGGCTTGCCGAAGATGGAACGCCAAGAATTACCGAAGATGGTGTTACAAGACTTGTTGAACTTGAAGTATCCGAAGATGTGCTATATGCAAGATACGACGAAGACGGCGAATTAAGAAGTACCGAAGAAAATGAAATACGCAGAATTGAAGAACAGATACCGGAAGGCGCCTTGTTTACAAGATACACCGAAGAAAACGAAATAAGGCTTGCCGAAAACGGCGTTGAAAGGCGTGTTGAAGATCAGGTTACCGAAGACATAATCTTTGCAAGGTATGATGAATCCGGGAATGAAAGGATTACCGAAAGTGGTATATCAAGACGTGTTGAAGATCAAGTATCCGGGGATATAATCTTTGCAAGGTATGACGAATCCGGAAACGAAAGGATTACCGAGAGTGGTATATCAAGACGTGTTGAAGATCAAGTTGCCGAAGACATAATATTCGCAAGGTATGACGAATCCGGAAACGAAAGGATTACCGAAAGT
>JGI24707J26582_10001320_pt1 | contig 19445 bp, 15 predicted proteins | sample BioPla1DNA1_FD_26582 | JGI IMG/M metagenome (IMG submission 26582)
AACACTAACTGGCCTTCATACTCCGCGCAGGGCGGCCTTCGCCGCCCGCGCGGGTGGACTTTAAACGCCGCGGCACTGGCCTTTTGCGAGCGTGATTTCCATACAAGAAGTTGTGGCTCCCGAGGAGCGGAATTAGGGGCTCTCGGTCTGCGGAACGATGGCTCTCCACGTGCGGAACGGTGGCTCAACTTAGGTCGGAATATTCACATATTCCTCAATTGTAATGAAAATTTGGGATGAGAAAACTCAAAAAACATCTCTTGGAGGATGGATGCAAGATGAAGAACAGATTAAGCTTGTTAAGGAAGAGTATGGAGATGCAGAAGCTCAACTTCTACTTGCAAAGAATGCTAAGCCAAGTGATGCCAGTATTTATATCCAGTATGCAAAATTGTTAACGTATAAAGCTCTCATAATGAAGTCGGAAAAGGCATCGTCTAATGGCATAAAAGAAACAACAGATGAAGCTTTTTTAAACATTAATATGGCAGTGCAATTGTTGCCTGATAGCCATCTTCCGCAAGTACGTAGGCGCGTTAAATATATTGAACGGGATCTCTATTGCGCTCTTTATGTAATATCCTCTAATAGTTCTGATAAAAAAGAAAGAGATATGGCAAAAGCATATTTAAAAGTGGCATCAGATATTATGGCTGAATATAACATGGATAATGATGAAGCCAAAAAACTGAAGGAGCAAATCGATAAGTTATTAAAAGAGTAAATGGGAGAAATATCTAACGCATTGTTTGCCGGAGAAGCATTTCCATTCTCGGCGGATCATCAAGAAAGCATAGCGTTTGCGTTGGATTCGGCAGAGCAAACAGAGCAAAGCATAGAAAACCTTTTCTCTTTTCTACAATCTCATCTCTGCCTTCTATCGGGAAGCAATCCTTCTCTATACTTTCTCCTCTTGTCCGCATACATAGAATGATCCATCTTCTTCAGGAAATCATCTATTGACGCACGCTCGCTATCGTATGTGCTGTAACCAATTGAAAATTGTATCTTATAAGGTTTCTGTTCCGTTTCATTGAACAATGTTGTTTGTGTATTTATCACGTCAATTAGATCCAAAATGTCTTTCTTAGATTCTGGATACATCAATACGACAAACTCGTCACCTCCCATCCTGCATAACATCCCTTTATCACCGACAGCTTTGCGCAATATCTTTCCCGTTGAAGCAATAGCATCATCTCCCACAAGATGTCCAAATCTGTCATTTATGCTCTTGAAGCCATCTATATCTAATAGGATTCCGGCAAGCATATAGGCGGCAGCCCCTTGGTCACTATGCATTAACAACAAGTTTTTTAAATACTGTCTGTTAAACAATCCAGAAAGCTGATCAACATAAGATACTTCATTTTGAACATTAGTAAATAAAGAAATCATCCCTATAGACACACCAAGCCACATAAAAGCGTATCCATAAAAATAGAATTGCAACAGACTTCCTATAATAACGGGAATCATAAACAGGATAGCAGGAAAAAACAGATACTTATGCACCTTCTTACGGTACCAATAGCTTAACACAACCCCATATGCCAAATAAAAATATGAGACAGCATACGGAATGATAAATAAGTCTGTTCTATGATAAACATTGGAATTATCGACCACAAAAAAGACGGGTGTGATTAGGTTTATCAAGCAACCGATGATCGTCAGCATGGCGGGTATAGCTACAAAAGGGTATCGTCGCTTGATCCTTTTCATATCTGCAAACAATTTATAATCTACATAAACTGTCCAGAGAAAGGCAAATACAACGCTATTGATAAACACAACGCTATTGATCGCTATCGACAACGTACGATATCCATCAACCATTTTGCCATCTACATAAAAGCCTGCCGATTCAAGAAAGCATTGCAGGACATTTAGAAGAAGCATCGCATAGAATATCTTTTCTTCAAATAATCCATGACGTAGCGGCTTTATATAACTCAATATAATAACTAATAACAACAGCATTGCTGTTCCATTTGCAATATATACAGCTGGAAAATTCGTCATGTGTTATACGCCTCCTATATTCACCCCCCACCCTTTGTATGATAACTCACTTCACATGAGTTAGATAGCAAAACTCGAGAACCTTTTCTACAGGTACTGTCAAACAATACAGTAGATCGCAGAGGAGCAGATGGAGATCTCATGGAATCTGTGATGAGAGAAAAGCGGCTAAACTTCCTCAGTTCGCATGGATGGTTTAAAAGAGATTAACAGTAAGATCTTTGCCGATGATTAAAAAGCCCAATCTTCTAAGTGAAAGCAACCCGAAGATCATCTGCCAATCATGTGCTTTCTTTAGCTTAATGAGAAAATGTTCTCTCCTGTTTGTAAAATCTCAGTTCCGTCTTCGATCAGGAACTATTCCTTCACAAAGCTTTCTCCTCTTATCTTCATACATGGCATTATCGATCCTCCGCAAAAAATCATCCATTGAATCACGTTTACTATCGTATGTGCTATAACCAATTGAAAAATGAATCTTATAAGGTTTCTCTTCCGATTCATTGAACAATGCTGTGTGTGTATTAATGATGTCAATCATATCCGTAATCTCTGTCTGAGAGTTAATGTACATTAATAAGATAAACTCATCACCCGCCATCCTGCCTAACATCCCTTTATCACCGACAGCTGTGCGCAATATCTTGCCCGTTGATGAAATAGCATCATCTCCCACAAGATGTCCGAAGCGGTCATTGATGCTTTTGAATCCGTCAATGTCTAACATGAGTCCGCCAAGCTTACGGGCAGAGTCTCCTCTACTGCTATGCATCAACAACATGTTTTTTAAGTACTGTCTGTTAAATAATCCCGATAGCGGATCCACATAGGATGCTTCATTTTGAACGTTAACAAATAACGAGATCATCCCTACAGACACGCCAAGCCAAATAAGAGAGTATCCATAAAAGAAGAACTGTAATACACTTGCTATGCCAATGGGCAACATAAACAGAGTGGCAGGGAAAAATAAATACTTATGTACGTTCTTGCGATGCGAATAGATCAGCACCATTCCGTAGACCAAATAAAAATATGTGACAGCGTATGGAAAGATGAACAAATCTGTTCTTTGATAAATATTATGTTGATCAACCACGAAAAAAACAGGTGTAACCAAATTAATGAAACAGCCGATTACAATTAGCGCGGCAGGTATCGCTACAAAAGGGTATCTTCGCCTGATTCTTTTCATATCTGTAAGCAGTTTATAGTCCACATATACTACCCAAGAATATGCAAACATAACCGTATTAATAAACAACATAGTGTTCACTATGATCGAAAAGGTACGATATCCATACGCCAAATTGCCATCCACAACAAAAGCAGCCGTCTCAAGGAGGCATTGCATGATGTTAATAATAACCATTGAATAGAATATCTTCTCTTCAAACAACCCATGGCGGAACGGCTTTTTAGAACTCAATAAAATAATTAATAGCAACATTATTGCTGTTCCATTTGCAATATAGATAGCCGGAAAATTGAACATTCTTAATACGCCTCCGATGTCCCTTCCCCGATATAATACCTTGTTTCACGCTAGTTAGACAACACAAAAATCGAGATCTATTTTCATAATTTCTATTTATGAGATAAATTCACAATTTTATACTGATAAGATTATACGATAATAAGAACTGTGCACAACACCTCGAAAGCCATTCATTAGACTGAACGAGAGAACATGAAAACGACCGATTGAAATTGAGGAATATCACCGCATTGATTTTGAGAATTTAACCGAAAGCCTCCGGGATTGATTTCATTGTCTGGAAGCGGCTCATTAATTACATATAAAAAGAAATTAACAATTAATTTTAGGCAATGGAAAGCACCTTCGCTATGCAATAACCCTCATCGGACTATAATGCATGCAGGTGATGACTTGTGATAAATGCGATTATAAAAAATTTTGGCGAAAGAGCCTATCTGAAAGATTTAGATAGACTTGATTTATCTCGATTAGACAGCGAAATAACTGAAGTAAAAGACATCAGCTATATAGATGATGATTCAATTGAGCACAAGCTGGACATTCATTATAGAAACAATCATGAATTGAAGCCCATTCTAATTGATATACACGGCGGCGGGCTTATTTCCGGCTATAAAGAAATGAATTCTCTATTCGCCAATTATCTCGCTCAGAGAAGCTTTGTGGTTTTTAATTTGAATTACAGGCTGGCCTACCCGACAATCAACGTGTTTGATCAAATAGAAGATATTTCCAATGCGGTTAAATGGATTATTTCAAACGCTAAACAATATCAAGGTGATATCAATGATATGTATATAGCCGGTCATTCAGCGGGCGGCATTTTGGCCGTTGCGGAATCATTGCTATGTACCGACAGCAAAATGAGAGACGACTTTGACATAGATGAACGAGAATATAAGTACAGCGGAGTCATTCTTGATTGCGGAGTCATGCACTTCTACAGAAAAAACATAGCCTATTGGGGAATGAGGAATATGATCTTTCCTAAAGGCTATAAGAAGATGGCTAAGTACCGACATCTAGTGTTTGAGAATAATTGCGAATTATCGACCTTGCCTAAGACCGTCTTGTTAACAAATGAAAAAGATGAATTTCAAAAAATGACGCACTATTTTAAGAAAGTACTGGACGATAAGAATGTTGACAATAGACTGTTTGATGTCGGGTCAGATGGCCATATGGGAGTCATTTACCGACCATATACCGACGAGAATCAACAAGTTTTAGATAGCATTCAAGCATTTTTTGAAATTGGAGAAAACGTAAGAGAGCTTGCAAAATAAGCTCGATCGCATTTTACCTCAATCACGAACATTCGTTATACATCTTGATGGAGCGAACAAGGAGACAGGAAGCATGACCCGGGGTATGTTCGCCTCTTAGTCTTTCCGTTTAAGTATTTACTTTACTCAGCTTTATCATCAGGGTTCTCACCGCCGAACATTTGTGTAGGAAAAGGAAAACGCGGCAAGCTCAGCTGGTACTTGGCCGCAACATATCGTGTGAGCATCACGCTGACGGCACCGATGGTCATGGCCGCATGAAGGTTCATCACACGCCGCAACAATAGATACAGCACCGCGCCGATGACCGAAGCGAAGGCGTAGATATGCTTCATGAAGATGTACGGTTTTTGCTGTGTGAAGATATCGCGCATCACGCCGCCCCCCACACCGGTCAGCACGCCGACAAATACCGCCAGAAGCAGGTTGCTGCCGTGGCCGCTGTAGATGGCCACATTGACGCCGGTCACCGTGAAAGTGCCCAGACCGATGGCGTCGGAAATGTTGATCACGGTCGGCAGATGATGGGTGAACACCCGGGGGAACCGTCTGTAACGTTCCCGCAACTTGATGATGATCAGCAGAATGGCGATGGTAATAAGCGCGGTTGAGATATAAACGGGCTCGCGAAAGGCGTTGGGCGGCGTAAAGCCGAGGATAATATCACGAATGACACCGCCCCCTACAGCGGTGGTGGCTCCTAGGGTAACGATCCCCATAAGATCCATATCGTTCTCAATGGCTGCTACCGCGCCCGATATGGAAAAGGCGACGGTGCCAATGATCTCAAGTACAAAAATATTGCGTTCCATGCTGCCTCCTTTGACGCTATCGCCTTAGTGCCCGTAGGCGGTACCGGATGATTCGGTGGTAGCTTTAAGCTTGATTTTACTGATAAAAAAGGTAGCTAGGGCATTCATCATGCTACAAATAACTCGAACGGTAAATAGCCACTGTGACGGAGGATCATGAGATATTCTCAAACGAATAGGTACAACATATCCTAAGCAGGAACGCTTCCTTTCCTCTAAGCTCACCTTTCAATAGACCGACATTGGGAGAAGGGAATTAATCTCTTCCAAACAAATAAAACACGGCCACAATCAGTTGACCGTACTTCATAGAGTGCAGGTGCCGTGAAAGCACATTCCAAAAAAATAAAAAACTGCAATTTCAACAAAGATCATGACAAATGATCACACTACAAAAAATCCATTCGGACATATCATAAAGAGTACTGTAAACGTTTTATGTTTTTGGCCACTAAAATTAAATGACACCATGAGAGGAAAATATGATGAAAAGAATAATGAAACAAATGGTTGTGTGGGCTTTGATTTTAATTTTAGTCGGATCACTTGCCGGCTGCGGCGGTTCCGAAAAAAAGCCCGAAGGAGTGCTGGAAACATTTCTTTCCAAAGCGGCAGGAGACTGGTATTGTTGCGGCAACTTGGAAGATCGTAAATTGACAATCAATGCGGACGGAACTTTTGTCATTGATTATGATTCGGAGACTACCGACGAAGGTAACATTGACTATGATGAAGACATGGAGTTGTTAAGTTTTGACGGACAGGAACAAGGATATGTCTGTGAACTTCTGGACGACGACACACTGGAGTTTTGGGGCTGGCATTACTATCGCGCCGAACAATCGATCGAATTCGGACGAATTTACGGCGACTGGTATTTGGATGGCGACACCGATTTAGATTATTACGCATTCGAAGACGGAAAATGGATGCTTATGGGAGCGACGGATAACGGACATGAGACCGCCGGACAAGGGTATGTGGAGTATCGGGGCACTAAAGAGTACCCGTTACAGCTGTTTGAAAACTATTCTGATAGCGGTGAACCGGTTGTCGCTTTCCGCATTGAGGGAGAAGACGAGCTGATCATGGAAGACGGCGGCACATCTTATATGCGCATCGATGCCGATGACGACGGGTCGGATGATGAGGAGATCGATGAGACAGATGAGACTGACGAGAGTGATGAGACGGATGAAGAGATCGACGGGAACAATTGGGTGATAGCAGATGTGGAAGAGTCCGCATCAGGGCTCAAATTCCAATATCCCTATTTTGCAAACGGAGACGTTACCGGCGGCAGACTATTCCTTGGTGAAGAAGGCGGGTTCCTCACGATCAATCCCGCTTCGGAAGAGAGCTACGGGCAGTATTCGGAAGATTTAGATGCAGGCACCGTCACTTTCACACTCGATGATTCCGGCGAATCATTTACAGCTTTCGTAGAAGACAATGGCGCCGTGCTGCGATCGGAAGAAGGAGATCTCCTGATCTGCGTCGCCGCTCAGTTCCTGCCGGATAAAAACGGCGAGTATCCTGATGCATATTACAATCACCCGATCCCTCCCAACAGTTATTATTATCAAAATGGAGATCACGACAGCGGATCATTGTTCTTCTATGATATCTTGGGGGTGGCGACTACTTCCCCTGACGGCGACGTAATGGGTGCATACTATTCTATCAACGGCGACGTCTTGCAAATTGGCTGGGTAGATGTCTTTGACGGATTTTCGCTGACAATTGAAGATGGCGGGAAGACACTTGTCGCTGAGAATGGCGAACGCTTTATACTCGACGAATGATTTGAGTGAATGGCTGACCTGTTAACAAGATCGCCCTTTTGTCACTTTAGCTCTTGTCGTTATTTTTATGTAAAAGGCAGTTGACAAGAGGCAAAAAAAATGATTATGTAGTCTACAATTGAATATTTTATAAATGCGTTTGAGCAGAAAGAGTAGTTGGGCGAAAAGCTTCAGAGAAGTGCCGGTTGCTGCAAGGCATCAGTAATAACCCAATGAAGTTCATTCTTGCGAGCAGTGTGTTGAACTAACAGTAGGCACAACGGGTGCGACCGTCATATCGCCGAGGGCTGTTAGGCCTATTAAGGTCTCGATCGTGAGGTCGAGATGAAGCAGAGTGGTACCACGGTTTTAAATCGTCCCTGCAAACAGCGGGGACGATTTTTTATTTGTTTCGCACCTTCATGCGAGAAATGAAGGGACGAAACGATATAATTGGAGGAAAACAAATGAAAAAAATACTATCTGTCATACTGGCTGTGATGCTTCTGGCGGTTTCATTGACCGCCTGTGACAACAAGTCCGACCAACCCGCAGGAAGCAGCGACACTGAATCTACAGCAACGAGTTATACCGTCGGCATATGTCAACTGATGGTTCACGACTCTCTGGACCAGGCTACTCAGGGGTTCATCGACGCTCTGACAGAAGAAATAGAAGCTGTCGGCAAAGAAGTTGACATCGACACTCAGGTCGCTGGCGAAGCGAACCTTTGTCCCACCGTCATCAACACCTTCACAGCAAAGCAAGTTGATTTGATCATGGCGAACGCGACACCCGCCTTATTGGCCGCCGCAAACGCTACGACAAGCATCCCCGTTCTTGGAACTTCGATTACCGATTACGCCGACACGTTCGCAGGCGATATCCCCGATAACGTCTCCGGCACCTCCGACGCCGTTCCGTTCGCTGAACAGGCTCAGATGATGATCGATACGCTCGGTCTCGTTGCAGGCGATCAAGTTGGCGTCCTGTATTGCACCAACGAGTCAAATTCCCTGATCCAATATGAAGCGGTGAAAGAACTGTTTGAGGCTGAGGGTATTGTTGTAAAAGCTTACACCTTCTCTGAAACGACCGAGCTGCAGACAATTTCAAATTCGATGGCCAACGAGTGCAAGGCAGTTTACATTCCTTCCGACAACACTGTTGCCGCCAACGACACCATTGTCGGCACCATCTGTACCGAGAAGAACGTGCCTATCTACACCAGCTACGGCGGCGACATCTGCTACGCGAGCCTGTCCATCAGCTACTACGATTTGGGTGTCGAGACCGGCAAAATGGCCGCTCAGATCCTCTTGGGGGAAAAGGATATCTCCGACATTGAGATCCTGACTCTGACTCCAACCGTCACTTATAACGAGGAACTGTGTGCCCAGCTTGGTATAGAAATTCCCGTTAACTGATTACGATGATCTTGAGGTAAGAAATGGCGTTTATAAATGCGTTGCCCGGCGCTGTTGCGGAGGGCCTGATATGGGGATTGATGGGAATCGGCGTCTATCTCTCGTACAAATTACTTAATTTTGCGGATCTGACCGTGGACGGTTCGATTGTCACCGGCGCATGTGTGTGCGCCGTCATGTTAGCAGGCGGTTTCCCTGTTTGGCTAAGTGTCATCGCGGCATTCTTTGCCGGCTCTGTGGCCGGTTTTGTGACCGGTCTGCTGCACACGGCATTTGGAGTTCCGGAAATTCTGGCAGGCATTCTGACCCAGCTGATGTTATACTCCGTGAACCTTGCCATACTTGGCGGCAAGTCACTAGTCGCGATTAATCCGCGAGTAAACAATCTCTTGGTTCATATGAGCAATAATCCTCGTACGATCATCGTCATGCTCATTTTTGTAGCGGCTACGATAATCGGTCTCTGGCTGTTCTTCTATACCGAGTTCGGATTGACCATAAAGTCTACCGGTGACAACCCCAATATGAGCCGTGCACAGGGTGTCAACGTGAAACTCACACAGGTGCTGGGACTGGCACTTTCAAACGGCATCGTCGCTTTGTCAGGCGCAATGCTTGCGCAGTACAAAGGTTCCGCCAACATCAACGACGGCCGCGGCGCGATCGTGATCGGTCTTGCGGCTATTTTTATCGGTCTTTCCGTCTCGCTGAAAATCAAACCCAACTTCGTCGTCAGCATGATCGGCGTTGTAGGCGGGGGTATTGTCTATTACATCGTCTATAACTTTGTGATTCTGCTCGGGTTGAAAACAGACTACCTGAAGATGCTTTCCGCCATCATCGTCGCCGTGTTCTTGGCAGTGCCTTATTTGAAAAAAGAACACTTCACCAGACAGCGCAAACTACCATCCAATGGCATCAATACTCGGATCGGAGGTGGCGAAAATGCTTAGAATCACCAACTTGCATAAGACCTTCAATCCGGGCACGATCAACGCGAACACCGCCCTTGATGGGGTTGATCTCCACTTGAATGATGGCGATTTCGCCTCGGTGATCGGAGGTAACGGCGCAGGCAAATCTACTCTGCTGAACGCGATCGCCGGCGTTTGGAAGCCTGACTGCGGCACCATTGAGATTGACGGTGTCGATGTGACCCAGATGCCGGAATATCGACGGGCCAAATATTTGGGAAGAGTCTTTCAGGACCCCATGATGGGCACGGCGCCCGATATGGAAATTGCGGAAAACCTCGCGATTGCCGCCAGAAGAGGTACGAGGCGCAGGTTTGTCTGGGGCGTTCGGCGAGAAGAACGCATCCGCTACAAGGCACTGCTTGCGACACTTGAACTTGGGTTGGAAGACAGGCTTTCCCACAAGGTCGGACTTCTTTCAGGCGGTCAGCGACAGGCGGTTACGCTGTTGATGGCCACACTGAACCGACCGAAGCTGCTTCTACTGGACGAGCATACGGCGTCCCTCGACCCCAAAACGGCTTTAAAGGTACTTGAGCTCACGGATCAGATCGTTCAACAAAACAAGCTGACCACACTGATGATTACGCATAACATGAAAGAAGCGATCGCACATGGCAACCGTTTAATCATGATGCACGGGGGAAGAATCATTGTGGATGTTTCCGGTGACGAGAAAAAGAATCTCACGGTTAAACAACTGCTGGATTTGTTTACTCAGGCAAGCAATGGCGCAATTAGCGACAGGATGGTTCTCGGTTGATTAGCTGATCTGAAAATCCGGGATGAGTGGCGGCGGGATGTGATCATTCCGCCGCATATGAGCATTTTAGATGTTTTTAGATGTTGTGTGAACTGAATTGGAGTTCACAGGTTGACGTTGTTCAGAAAATATGTTTACATGATTGGACAAAACACCATATGCACATATTCATACATATGGGCAACACATGCACAAACAAATGCATTAAAATGCGCATATACGTTAAGATGTTTTCAATGTATTGCATTTAGCATCTTGTGGGGGTGATTAGCGAGATGTCTCTCAGTGATCTTTGAAGTAATGACAAACTCAATTCCAGGCTGATTTCCGCATGATAAGGAAATATAGGCAATATATCAGCTTCAACCCAATACGGATATTGTCATGAAACACTTTCTCCTGTTGCACTGTTGAGAATGTTCTTATTGTAGGAGGACAAAAATGGATAGGTATGTAGCCATCATTGCCGATATAAAGAAATCCAAATCAACTCAAAATAGGGATATTATTCAAGAAAAAATTAGACATACATTAAACAGAGTAAATGAAAAATATGAGGATGTAATTGCTTCCAAATTTACTGTCAGTTCAGGGGACTCTTTTCAAGGTCTATTGAAAAATGGCAATCAAGTCATGAATATCATTTTAGAAATTGACTTGGAATTATATCCTGAATTATTTGCCGCTTCACATCATTCGGGAATTAGATACGGCATAGGCATAGGCACTCTTGATACCGAGCTTTACGAAGAAGACTCGAACTTAGTCGATGGCAACGCGTACCATATGGCTAGAAATAGTGTAGACGCCGTTAAAAAATCAGAATCCAGCAGAGAAAGAATTGTTACGAACTTCAGGGTAAGCAAAGAAGGGGAAGAGGACAAAGAAGATTTGCATTTAATGAATTCACTTCTTTCCCTAGTCAGCATCATTAAAAATAAATGGACAGAAGATCAAGCTCGAGTTATACGAATGTATATTGAGAACGATTATGGGCAACTGCCAACGGCAGATAAATTGGAAAAATCTCAATCAACAATAAGCAGATCACTTGAAAGGAGCAGCTTTTATTCTATAAAAGAATCTATCGATGCTCTAAATCAATCTATTGAAAAAGAAAGGGCGGAATAATGGGCAGCTTAAGGGGAATTATGCTGATCTTTCTCATTTCGCATTTCCTAGGCGACTATTATTTTCAACCGGAAAAATTGGTCGAAATAAAAGAAAAAAGCTGGACAGGGGTATTATGTCATTCCCTCGTACACCTCTTGGCAAACACATCATTATCCGCACTTGCTTTCGGCCCGGACGTTTTACGCATTGCCATTGTTATTTCCATTGCGCATTTAATTATTGACAGCGTAAAAAAGATTTGTAACGCAAAATTCGAAAAAGTAGAATTCCCTATTTATCTAACGGATCAATTTCTTCATATACTATCAATCGTATTAATATGCTATTTCTGTGTCAATGAAGCTAATCTGAACTTCAATCAGCACATCACCGACTTTATAAACAGTTTTTCTACAACGAAACCGTCATCAATCATAGAGAAGGATTTCGCGACTTTAGTTATAGAGAAAGTTTTGGCCATTCTTATTCTTTGGAAGCCAATCGCTCTTACCGTCGAAAAATTTCTACAGAAATATAAACTGGAAATCAAGAGTTCAACCAATATTGATACCAGCAACAGTACAGCAGTTGACAATGACATTAATTCAGTTATTAACTCGGAAAACGATCATTCCAAAACAGTTAATGCGGCGGAAAACAATGACAAAAAAGGCTTGGATAATGCAGGCAGTAAAATTGGCAAGTTAGAAAGACTTATTACGTTCATCTTGGCAAGTGCCGGGCAATTTGGAACAATAGGCTTTGTGTTGGCCGCCAAGTCAATCACTAGATACGATAAAATGACGAAAGATCCTGCATTTGGAGAGAATTATCTGCTAGGGACATTAGCCAGCATTGCATCCGCTATTTTGTTGGCAGTTCTACTTTAACCGCTATAAACAGTAAACTTACGAGTAGCACTGCCAAACATCTTTCGCATATTTTCCCCATTTATAGCCACGCGGGGAAACTGATCCCGGAAACATGTGAAGATTTTTCATCCATTAGAGGAAAAATCTTGCTCTTTTGAAATATTTAATTTACACGGTACCTGTAAATTAGATATAGGCGCAGCAATGGAGCGGAATAATATGTGCTCTGTGCACAATATTGAATATTGAAAGAGCAGGGTCTACCGATCCGACATGAAGAATTCATTTGTTTCAGATTATGGCTATATGTTCGCCACATTTGTCCGGGAACTGGAAGAATGGAGCGAGAGCGGAAAGGAGCCGTCAACCGGCGATCAGGACCTCCGGTATTACATGGATCAGGAAGAAAATCGCCTGAAAAAACGCGGCCTTTCCATGAAAATGCGGCTCAAGCCTTATGGCGACATCGTGCAGGCTTCAAAGATAGCACGCGCCATGGGCCTAAATTATCTCGGCGTCGCACAGTATTTGCACTCACAGCATTTTCAATCGGTAGAGAAAACCGTCATTTATAAGCGAAACCACCGAGAAGTCTACCGAAAAAAAGATGATTACGATTTGTATGTGACGATTATCGAACCGGCCTCGAAAGATCTTCCTTCCATTGCAAAAATGGACTACGTCTGCCCTGCGTGCGGAGCTGTCTCGGAAGTTCATGTTCTGGAGGAAGAGGGGTGCCCTTATTGTAACGGGCACTTCATGATGAGCGATCTCTTTCCTAAAGTGAGCAACTTCTGGTTTCATAAAGCGGTTAGCATTCCCGAAAAGGTCAATGCAGGCCTGAAAAAGTGGTTTTTTTGGACGTCGTGCGTCACGATACCTGCCGCTTTCATATACGCCTTCCTCACACTGCGAGACATCGGGTTGCTGCGTATAATCGTCGGTGCGCTTATAGGGGGTATATTCGCCGGCGTGATTTTCGGATATTTGCTTTTCTTCGGCCACAAGCTCGTTCGTCTGTTCAAGATTGGGAAACAAGATACCAAGGTCATGCAGGGAACGAAAAAAGGCGAGGCCAAAATTGACAGCATGCTCTCTCGATTTGACCCCTCTTTTACATACGAGTACTTCCAAGCGAAAGTGTTATCTCTCGTGCGGACGATCGTATTGGCTGACGATCCGACTAACGTCCTCCAATACAGCGGCAAAGCGCTGGATCTCGAATTTGAGCGCTACTTAAACATCGATTATGGTGGAGGCATGGATCTTGATTATGCGGATGTGAGAGGTGAGCTCCTTTACGTAAGCCTGAATATCTTTCTCTTGACCACGGTCGATGCCGATCAAGGGATCGAAGAAAGGCTTGAACAGTTCCATGTGATGATGGAGCATCACACTTCGTTTCGAGTCGATCCGGAATTTTCGATACAACGCGTAGGCTGCAAATCCTGCGGAGCTTCATTCAACGCTTTGAAAGAAAAACGGTGCCCCTATTGCGAGGCCGCTCATTATCCGGAAGAAGACTGGATCGTGACGGAAATCAGCCGATGCGAAACGTAGCGGATGCGGAGTTCGCTTCATAAGCGAGATAATTCACCCCGCCGAATCTTTAAAAAAGCAGATAATAGACGTTAATTCTGTCTTAATAAGATGGCGCCTCTCTTTTTGTTTTTTGAGACGCCATCATACATTTTGCGATTAATCGAGTTTTGCGAATTCTTCTTCAACTTTCTCCAAAAATTCAGGAGTCAGCACTGTCGGAGCGAATTTTGCCGCTTGAGGCAGCGTCATCTTCATCGCAAGTGAAAGACCGGGAGTCTTCAAAATGCCGGGTTGCAGCCTTTCCGCGATTTCCGCCAGTTCCGGCGTGTTGACGATCTCACCAATTTTAGTCTCTTCAAGAGAATACTTTGCCATGATCAATATTCCTTTCCGTTTATTGCGTGTCCATGGATTAACATAAACATCGCCAACTACATAAAGATTTTATAGTAATTTGAAGAATCTAGCAATGAGCAGTATTAATAAACATGTTAATTTTTTCTGTTAGCGAATTCTTTCTGTCATTTAAAATCCGGAATCATCGTGTGAAAAAAGCGTATCATCAGGAACAAATACGACGCACCCAAAACCTATTGTATATACTGTTTTATAGAGTTATTGCTTTAGTGGGCAACAGCCATTTAAGGCTCTGCTATTTGCACTAGAAAAACTGTAAACAAGAAGGGATAAGGATATGCTTATTCAGCCGCACATGATCGTTTTAGATGTTGTCGGAGATTACCCCCCTACAGATCCTGTCTTCAGAGAGTATGACGAGGTCATCGGCAAATGCTTGCTTTGTCAGCATCTATTTGACTCAATCGAATCTATCGCCAAAGAATACCAGCTGGATGAACAGGAAATGCTTCGAAAATTGAACGATGCCGCTCAAAGTTATAAAGCTGAAAAAGAAAGCTAGTGTAGACATTTGACGCAACACTCAAAGTGATAGAAACGCAAGCAGTGCTTTCTATAAATTATCCGCTTAAAAAACAAATATTTAATAAATCAATAAAAACACTTATTCTTTGGTATTCAATTTGAAATCAACGTGTAATTGAAAGCCTATAAAGAATTATGTTAAATTATCTTATGTAGATCCTTTTATCAATATGGAGAGGTGTGCCTGAATGGAAATGCATAATTACAAAACAAAAAATCATACACTAAAGAAGTTTATCGTTCTCTTGTTAGCGGGAATCATAGCCTTTGCGGGTCTGCCCATGCAGGTGGCGGCTCAGGATCCCGGAACAAAAGCTTATGATACAAATTTTGACTGGAATAATTCGGAAGAGGATTTGAATGAATGGCCTCTTGATCCCACTTTGACAAAGACAAATGCGGGAATCGGTACGGCCGGTCTTTCCTATCAGAATTTTTATTATGACGGTGAGGGGCGAATCGTACTGGAATTTGAATTGAGCATTTTCCCAAAAGGCAGTTCAACTGCTACAACTTTTAGGAACCAGTGGCAGTTTGCTCATATCTTTATCGACCCCAACCTTATAGGGATGGTTGATGAAAAAGCAAGCTTCTTTAAGATGTACTATCCTGCAAACCCCGCAACGGTTTCCCTTAATCAAGTAAAACCATCCGGTACGCATAACAACATCTATAAGTTCGCTATAGAAGATGTTTATCCAATAATACCGAGCGGTAGCGACTATATGAGATCTAAATTCTACCTGGTATTAAAAAGTGGTTTTTCGAGAAATGACCTGAAAGAAGATTACGCTGTTGAATTGCGCTATACAAATAATCAAGGTCAAATTTACAATCAAACCGGGTCAAACGGATTGGACGTATTAGGAAATTACCGCGGCTATACTTCCTCCATACCGAATTATGACGCTAGCACTAACAACGATGACGTTACCTTAAAAACCATAGCGCCATTCCAAACGGCATCTATGACGAATGCCCTCCCCAACCCGTATCTGCCGCCTGACATGATGAGAATCGTGGGGCAATCGGTCATCTATGATAATATCAATGGCAAACTCCATGTTTACTACAAGCAAGCACCCAACCATTATATCTATAAGTATGGCAATTATTCTTACGCCGATAACGGGAACTTCTTATCCTCATGGCTCGGAATCCGCCAAGTGATGGACTCCAGAATTTACAATGCCCTTAAACCTGATGCAAACGGGGTTGTAGGACAGATGAGGATGATGGACTTAAACGGAATACCTGGGGATAACTGGAGTGTATCCACAGATATAAGACTTAATGAGTTTTCTTTCATACCAATTAGAGCTAGCGTGGGTACCTATCAGCCGGCTAACGAAAATCTAGGCACTTACGCCTACATGATGGTTCCTACCCAATTCAAAACGGACATAATAGAAGATAAGGCGACTGTACCGGCGAATCATACGAACAACGTGAAGAACGTCTACCTGCATGGCCATATGAAAGAAGCGGACTATGTGCGCTTTATTTACAACGTAGACAAGAATAAGATGGATGAGTTGTTTACCAAGGCGGGAACCTCACCTACAGTAACTAATAGCTCCACTCTGAGTATTTCCACTTCCTATATCACAGATAGGCCGACGGAAAATAATTTGAATCAAACAGAATACCGACTAACAGCAGCAAATGACATCGTGGTTCAAAAGGGAGACATGCTTATATTTGATTTGCCGGAAAATTCTCGTTCTATTTTTAAATCCGGTTTGGCGAACAACTATGAGCGTTTAATCGGGAATTTGAGAACCTGGCGGCCATCCACCATTATGAATCCCGGAATAGACCCGAAAGACTTCGGCGCGGGTTATACCGTTACACCATACGCTGCCACTTCGGGTGGTTTTGTCTTGACACCTGATACTGGCCTGACAATCCCAAAGGGAGACACCATCAGATTAATCGTGTTTGATGAAGCGTCACCGGCAACTGTAAAGATGACAGTTGCTAGGGGAATGCACGGAGAGGAGGTGTTGGGTGAATATGATTTACTCAAACAGACTGATACGGTAAACGCAAAAAATCTATACAACCTAGCCAATGCCAATGTACGCTCCGGGATTATCATCAACAGGAGCGCCAATACACCCCACGTCAACGAATTCTTCACGGACAGCATAAAGATAACAGGCCACAGCAAATACCCTGAGGCTCTTGTGTCAGCAAGAAAAGTCATCGACGAAGAGGTATTTAAGGAAGCCCTTTCTATTGAAACGGCTGAAAACTTTAAAGCTGAGGGAAAGCTCTTAACGGGAGGGCATCGTTTTGCCTTGGACTTACCGGCGAATCTAGGCCTTAAAAAAGACATGGAAATTAAGTTTTCCAACGCAGCAGCAGGATACTTCCGTTCACTGCCTGCCACCTATAGAACGCAGGCTAAAGTGACCTTTGACATGAATGGTGGCGCTGATGGCACAGAAACGGTGGAAGAACGCACCGTACCCATAAACAAAAACGCTTATGGAGAAGAGGGTTATACTCCAAACGGCTTTAACCCTAACGGTTCTATTCTGAAGTTGAACGCTGACGGTTCTGCATGGACAGGAACCGGCGCTTGGCATTATTCGGATTACGAAGGTAATCCGATTACCAATGCAGTTGAAAGAACGAAAAGAACTTTTTATGACGGAACCCCGACACGTCCAGGCTATACTTTCCTAGGGTGGTCCACCAAAAAGACGGATTTTATGAGCTCAGCAGCCTTTGACGCTCTGCCGGAGCTTTCCGCTGTAGAAAAGTGGGGAGATGGCAATAATTATAAATTCACCCAAGACTCTCCCGTAGATGAAAGTCAAACTGTCTATGCTGTCTGGGAGAGAGATATATACCAGTATAATATCGTCCTCCATGCCAATAATGGCACAGGGAACACTCATACAATGGAACTGACCGTTGCCAGCGTTTTAGGCGGCCTTACAGAGCTGACAGCCTATCAGAATAAACCCGGCAATATCCTCTTTGATGCAGGCTTTGGACCAGGAACAACGGCACCCAATCGTTATTTTGTAGGCTGGTCTCCAATTGCGAATGTTTCCGGCACTACCTTGGTACATAATCTGTATACCAACGCAAGTAAGATTCAAATAGATAACGGTTCTTTCCAACTACAGTTAAATGAAGAACCTCAAAACGTGTATCCTACCGGACATAGTAACCCTTGGCAACCTGTCGCGTCGGAATACATAACTAACGACGATGGAATTGCGACCATCCATCTCTACGCCCAGTACAAGCCGTTAATCAGGATGACGGCGACGAAAGAATGGTATGCGATAGGTCAAAAAGCGATTTATGAACAATGGGTATCAGACCCCAACAGCCAAGAGCCTGTAGCTGATCAAGAGCATTTTGCCAGCTCCAATGTCGCCATGGTTCTTATGAGGACAACAGAAGGTAAGTCCTTAGACCCGACCAAGTACGAGATTGTTGAGGGTTTTTACGCACAGGGAACAAATGAGACGCCTCCGTGGCAATGGGATCTCCAAGAAGGGCACGATCCCAATGGGAGAAAATACTCCTATCTGATGACAGAGTTCCATGCGCAGGCAGGCAAACATGATGAAGATGCAATAATCGCACACTTCAACAAAAAGAAGACATGGGCTTCCATGTTTATCACCATGATTGGCGAGAGTGATAATTTGTCAAAATGGACGGCAATCACCCTTGCTTATGAAGACGGGAACGAGACAAATACCCGTAGCTATCTGGCAGTTGCGACGAGCAACCAGCCAACGGCAGCAACTCAGACTGTCAATACAACAGAAAACTACTCTTTCTTGTTGAGAAATTTTGAGGTTGAGGTCGAACCTCCAAATATTCACAGAGTTCAGGAAAATCATACAAAGATTGAAATTGACAGCCCAATGGGCACTAGTGCCAAGTATCTCTATGTGAAACTCAAAGATATTGATTCTCCTAAACTGTTTAGAAGAGGAGACGGAGACGTTTGGACATCGGACGATCAGAGTTTAAAAATAGAAACAGTGACCGTCAATAACATCAAATATTTAGTCATATCTTCTAATACAGGAACACCTTTGAGTTTCACGGCAGGAAATAGAGTCTATGCGACCTTTACATCGAACTATGACGAAAACAATCCCGTACCACCGGCAGACTCGGTATATGCTTCAAGGGAAGTCAAGCCATATAGTTCACTTGACCTTGAAGATATAAAACAAGAACCCCATACCAAGGATGAAAATGGCGTAATCACCCACAATGTGATTTCTGCCAATATTCCTGCAGGCTCTTATGCCGGCGCAAAATATAAGCTGGGATACATGGACGGTAATAATTTTGTTGAGGTCATGGGGGATGTAACACCTGATGCCCTTGAGAAGCTCACTTTTACGGTGGACGCAGGAA
>JGI24707J26582_10001322_pt1 | contig 19429 bp, 18 predicted proteins | sample BioPla1DNA1_FD_26582 | JGI IMG/M metagenome (IMG submission 26582)
GGGGGAGAGTAATGCGCAGGACAATCTGTTTCATTTTGTTGCTGTTGTTCATTCCAGCCGGTATGGTATCGGCCTTTGACTTTGATTTCGACGACCTCTTCAACGACGATCTCTTGATTGAAGTGGAGGAAACGGTAGACGCAAAACCGGAAGAAGCCCTGTTGGTTCAGGATAGGGTAGAAGTGGGCGGTAGTTATAACCTTTCCTTCCGTGCCTCGCGGACTAAGGTGAAAGGCTTTGAGCCGGAGGACAGCTTAATCCTCAGCCTAGGCGGCAATCTGTTCTTAGACTATCGACCCAATCCCGCTTTCAGGCTGTTTGCCAAGTCAAACTATGGGGTGCAAGCAAGAAAGGATGAAAATTTAACCTCCAGCCTTAAGCTGAGCGAACTTTTTGCGGACTTTACCTACGACAACAAGGTNTTTTTCCGCGGCGGTAAGCAGCAAGCAGCATGGGGTGTGGGTTACTTCTTCAGCCCAGCCGATGTGATCAGCGTGGGCAGGATCGATCCCCAGGATCCCGATCAGGATTTGGAGGGTCCGCTGGCTCTNAAAGTCCATTACCCCAAGGGGAGCAGCAATTACTATACTTATCTTCTCTTTGATGGTTTAGATACGTGGCGGGATATTGCGGTTGCGCCTAAAGTAGAAATGGTAATGGGCCGTTCGGAGCTGGGTTTTGGTGCTTACCTGCAGAGAGGCAAGGTACCTAGGCTGATGGCTACCCTCTCTTCATCGTTAGGGGACTTTGGACTCTTTGCCGAGGCGGTGGTGAGCAAGGGCTCCGATANGGGGTTCGTAGGTGAACTGGGACTTTTGGATTATCCTATCCGGGAAGAGGACAAACTCTTCTTCCACGCCACAGCTGGTGCCACTTACAGCCTCAATGATCCAGATAATCTCTTTAACTTGAGGGGGGCCGTCCAGTACTATTTCAATGGGGAAGGGTATGAGGATCAGAAGGTTATTGCCAACTTCCGTGAGCAGATTTTCCATGCCNGATTGTTTAATCCGGATTCTGTGGCCCACGTTGCCCAGAGTGACTTGAGTTCCACCGGTAGGCACTATATTGGAGCGCTGCTTAACTGGGATCGACTGCTGAACACTAAGCTTTCCCTATCCGGTGTTCTAACGGCCAATCTCTCCGATCGTTCAGGCATCTTCAGGTCGGTTCTGTCCCTGCCTAAGATTGCCGGAATGTCTCCCAGTGTGGGTGTGAGTTTCAACTACGGTGACGCTTATACCGAATTTGGCCTGCATGGGGAGCGGGTAACAACCGTTTTTGCGGCGGTGACGATTAGGAGCGGCTCTTTTTAAAGAAAATAGATAAGCCCCTTCCAAATAGAAGGGGCTCATTTATTGTTCTGGTCTAGGCCTTGTGGAGCGAGACGGTAATCTCTAACGTGCCCACGTCTGTTTTCAGCGGCAGTACAATTCCCTGCTCAGCGGTCATGGCCACGGTACCACTTTCGCCCACGATTATCTGGGGCGGNGCAATGTTGCAGGAGAAGCCGTTCTTTGCAAAGNAGGTGGCGGCGTTGCCGCTGATAATATTGGCCACTTCAGCCATGGCTGAAGTGACAAAGGCATCAAGCTTTTCCATCTTCATGCCCGACATAATATGTACCATTTCCAGGGCCATTGCCTTGGGGAAGCTGTACAACAGCGAGCCTTTCAAATCGCCTGTGACCCCAATAACCACATTGAGTTCGTGGACTGGCTCCAATTCGTCCACAACCCGCAGTCCCTGCCGTTCGATTGGCAAGCTGAGCATTACCTTAAACACATCCTGGGTTGCTTGGTAGAATGGATTGATGTATTCTGCTCTCATTGCTGCGCCTCCTTTGTCCGGAGGAATTCGCCGATTTTCTGGTCTTCCCTGCCCACATGCATAATCAACCAGGTCATAACCTTGGCGGCCAATTCCTGCATGCTCTCTTCTGTGAAACCCTCTTCTTCTACGGCCTTGGCGAACTGATGGATTTCTTCCCTAAAATCCGCATGGATGCGGGCATGCTCCTCCAGGTACGGGTATCCTATTTCCCGCTGCAGTTCTTCTTCGTCGTTGAAGTGGATGATCACGTAGGTCTGCATAAAATCCAGGGTGGTTTTGACCTCTTCCAGGCGATCTTCCCACGAGCCACCCGCCTGGACCACCTTGATGAAGTTCTCAACTCGCTTGAAGAGCTCTTGATGTTGTGTGTCGACCAATTCGGAGCCGATGCGATAGTGTTCTTTCCACATCATTTGGCATGCACCCCTTTCTCACAAGCAATTTCTCCGCTTCCTTTTATTTCCCTGCCGCAAAATATGGTATAATAAATTAACTTGATAAAGAGGTGGATAGCATGGAACTAACAACTCCGGCGCTGCTCTTCCCGGCCATTTCCCTTTTGATGCTGGCCTACACCAACCGTTTTGTGGTTTTGGCCGGCTTGGTGAGGGAACTCTATGCCGAGTATGAAGAGGAGCAGAACGAGATAATAGCAAGGCAGATCGAAAATCTCCAGACCAGAATCACCGTCATCAAGTACATGCAGATTTTCGGTGCCCTCAGCTTTTTCTTCTGTGTTGTGTGTATGTTTTTGCTCTTTGCAGGTAGCACAATCCTAGCCAACGTGGTATTCAGTCTCAGCCTGATTCTGCTGCTCATTTCTCTGGCCCTATTGGTTCGAGAACTGCAGCTTTCCATTGATGCCCTGGACGCCCATCTGAGCGATTTCCCCGGTGCCAAGTCCTAGTCTAACGGCGGCGCAGTACGGTGATTGGACGTANAATTTCCTTATCGCCCACTTCAGCTAAGGGTTGATGCCAATTCCAGTCGTTCCACCAGCCTATGAACTCGAAGTTATTGAGTCTAGTGGCAGCGAGCAGGAATTCCTGGGGAAAGATGGCGCGTCTCAAGCCGCGGTGGACCAAACGCCGCTGCCTGATCCCGTCCTTGATCCTTAGGGTGATCTCTTCGGTAAAGAGCTGTTCAGCAGCGTGGTGGAGCCTGGTGATGTAGTGGGTGGTAACAGAAATGTGGTCTCGCTTCATGGTCCAGCGGTCCTGGGTGTAGTTTAGGGGCGAGAAGTCCACGCACCAGTCCAGAAAATAAAGGCCGCCGGGCTTTAGGGCCTTTTCCACCGTAGCGAAATGCTGCAGCAGCTCGTCTGTGTTGCTGACGTACAGAGAACCGAGCATAATGTAAATGAAGTCCACCGGTTCANCCAGTTCGAAATCAATGAAGCTGGCCTGATAAAACCGGGGATTGCAGTTGGCCTCGGCCGCTTTTTTGCGGGCGAAATCNAGCATGGTGGCGCTGATATCAAGCCCGGCGTAAGTGTAGCCCCGCTTCATGAATTCGAGCATATGGGGGCTGTTGCCGCAGGCCAGCTCTAAGACCGTTTTCACGGGTATGCGGGAGTATTTGGCCATAGCCTCTTCCATCACTGTTGTCTCGGCCGGGATATTCCGGTAGGAAAAGGCAATATCATAGTACTCCGGGTAAGCGTAGATACTTTCCAAGTGATCACCTTCTCTGCACATCATAGTTTGAAAGGGAGATAGATATGAAACGGGAAACTGCAGTACTTGGCGGCGGTTGCTTCTGGTGTTTAGAGGCTATTTTCGGCGCTCTAGAGGGAGTGGGGCGCGTCACTCCCGGTTACAGCGGTGGCCATGTGCCCAATCCCACCTATCAGCAGGTCTGCCGCGATGATACGGGGCATGCGGAAGTGGTGGAGATCAGTTACGATCCCGCTGTAATCAGCTACCGCGAACTTTTGGAGATCTTCTTTGCAACCCATGATCCCACAACTCTGAACAGACAGGGAAATGATATAGGCACCCAATACCGTTCGGTTATTTTCTATGCTAACCCCGAACAGAAACAGATTGCGGAAGAAGTTAAAGGGGAAATGGCCGAACTGTGGCCAGACCCAATTGTCACAGAGATAACGGAGCTGGCCCAGTTCTATCCTGCGGAGGAATACCATAAGAATTACTTCGCCCGTAATCCGGAGCAGGGTTACTGCCAGATGGTTATTGCTCCCAAGGTAGCTAAGTTCCGGGCCAAGTTTAAGGATAGATTACGCCAAACCTGATTTGAGCGGCAGGTTGAGCGTGGCGAAATAGTCTTGNGGCGTTTCGGCGCGCCTGATTAACTGCGCTGAACCATCTTCCCGCAGTAGGATCTCCGCGGAACGGAGCTTGCCGTTGTAGTTGTAACCCATGGAAAAGCCATGGGCGCCAGTATCGTGGATCACCACAATATCGCCTATCTCGATCTTTGGCAGCATGCGGTCTACCGCAAATTTGTCGTTGTTTTCACACAGCCCCCCCGTGACATCGTATTTATGGTCATGGGGGTTTTCTTCTTTACCGGCCACAGTAATGTGATGGTAAGCACCGTACATTGCCGGCCGCATCAAATTGGCTGCACAGGCGTCCAGGCCAATGTAGTNTTTGTGGATCCGCTTTTCCCGGATGGCAGTCGCGATCAGGTGACCGTAGGGGCCAAGCATGTAACGTCCGAGCTCGGCAAAGATGGCGATGTGCCCCAAGCCCACGGGCGTGAGCACTTCCTCAAACGCCTTTCTTACTCCCTCGCCAACTACCATAATATCAACCGGTTTTTCTTCCGGTCGGTAAGGAATACCTATGCCCCCGGACAGGTTGACAAAAGTGAAGTTTGCGCCCGTCTCTTCTGCCAGCTCCGCAACTACTGAAAAGAGCAGCTTAGCCAGGGCAGGGTAGTACTGTTCCGTAAGGGTGTTGCTGGCTAAAAAGGCATGGATGCCGAATTCCTCCACGCCCATCTCTAACAGCTTCCTTACAGCCTCTGTAAGTTGAGGCCTGGTCAGGCCGTACTTTGCTTCAGCCGGCGTATCCATTATTTCGTTGCTGATTCGAAAATCGCCCCCTGGGTTATACCGCAAGCATACCTTCTTCGGTACGGCAGGGAGGCGGGAGAAATACTCTAGATCGGTGATGTCGTCCAGATTAATAATTGCCCCCAGTTCGTAGGCGAGGGAAAAGTCCTCAAAGGGCGTCATGTTAGCCGAAAACATNATTTCCTCGCCTGCAAAGCCAACCGCATCGGCCAGCATTAACTCGGTTAGGGTGGCGCAGTCCACACCGCATCCTTCTTCCTGTAAGATCTGAAGGATGACTGGATTGGGAGTGGCTTTCACCGCGAAGTATTCNTTAAAGCCCGGATTCCAGGCAAAGGCCTGGCNTAAACGGCGGGCGTTGGCGCGAATGCCCTTTTCATCGTAAAGGTGAAATGGTGTTGGAAATTCTGCAGTGATCTGCTGCAGCTTCTGTGCTGTGACGAATGGTTTCTTCATATAAACCTCCAAAAATGCTGGGAATAATTTCAAAAAGAAAGCCCAACCCCAAAAGTTGGGCCCATTCTTTTGAGTTGCTTTTACAGGCTTACAGCCAGCTCCAACGCCACCTCCATCATGGTGGTTAGGCTGACCTGCCTGTCCTTGGCCGGAAGCTCACGGCCGCTGTAAACCTCGTCGGAAATGGTTAGGATGCAGAGGGCGTTTTTCCCCGCTCTGGCCGCGTTCATGTACAAAGCGGCCGCTTCCATTTCCACTGCCAAGACGCCCATTTTCTCCCAAGCAGTGGGCGGGCCCACTTCGTTGTAAAACAGGTCGGAAGAGAGGACGTTACCCACAAAATACTTTTCGCCCCGAGCCTCGGCAATTTCCACCGCCTTGGCCAGCAGGTGGTAGCTGGCAATGGGTGCGTAGGTACCCGGCAACCCGTATTGGTGGGCGTAGTTTGAATCGGTACAGGCGCCCATGCCGAAGACTAGGTCCATGATTTTTACGTCTTGGCGAATAGCACCGGCTGAACCGATGCGGATGATGTTGTCCACATCATAGGTNTTATACAGTTCGTAGGTATAAATTCCAATGGAAGGCATACCCATGCCGTGGCCCTGCACTGAGACCGGTTTACCTTTGTAAGTTCCAGTATAGCCGTACATGCCCCGCACTTCATTATAGCACTTTACATTCTCCAGGTAAGTTTCGGCCACAAATTTCGCCCTAAGGGGATCTCCGGGCATCAGTACCGTTTTGGCGATATCACCTGGCTTTGCCGCGTTATGAGGTGTTGACATAGAAGGACCTCCTTTGCTTTTTTCTCCTATAGCTACTTTGACAAGGGCAGCCCNTTCCCTCTTTTCAGGGCGGGCATTCGTCCACATTTTGCATATTATAAACAGACGCAGGAAGGAGGCTGATTATGACCGAGCAGAGCCGTATTTTACCTTCACAGGAGGGTGGATTTTTCATACCGGCAGAATGCGCCCACTTTGATCTGGAAGATTGGCAGCTCCTGGCCCAACTAGTTTATGCTGAGGCTAGGGGTGAACCTTTTTGGGGTCAGGTGGCGGTAGCTGCTGTTGTGCTCAATCGGGTGAAGCATCCTGATTTCCCCTCCACAGTGCGGGAAGTGATCTTCCAGCCCAGACAGTTTGAACCGGTGGACAACAAGGCAATTTACAACGCCCCCAACAACCTGGCTTACCAAGCGGTGCAGGAGGCTTTGGAAGGGCAGGATCCTACCGATGGGGCCTTGTTTTTCTGGAACCCAGCGAAGGTTTCACCTAAGAGCTGGGTTTGGACCAGGCAGGTCAAACTGAGGCTTGGCAATCATGTCTTTGCCTAAAAAACAGCCCCGGACAATTGTTCCGGGGCTGTTGTATTAAGCTGTATGAAGCTTAGGAGCTTGCCAACCGCTTGTAAGTTTCGTAGCGGCGGCGTACGTCCGCTTCTGCCTGTGCGTAGAGATCGTCGGCCAGTTCGGGGAACTGACGGGCCAAGCGGGCGTAGCGTCCCTGGCTGGTGAGATGGTTGCGGAACTGCTCGTAATCGGGCTCCTTGGAGTCCAGGATGAAGGGGTTCTTGCCCTCTGCTTCCAACCTGGGGTCGAAGCGATACAGGTTCCAGTAGCCGCACTCCACAGCCTTCTTACTTTCTGCAGCACTCATGCTCATGTCAATACCGTGCTCAATACAGGGTGAGTAAGCGATGATGAGCGATGGGCCATCATAGCTCTCAGCTTCCCGCATTGCCCTGAGCACCTGGTTGTAGTTGGCGCCCATTGCGACGGATGCTACGTAAACATAACCGTAGGACATGGCCATCATACCCAGATCTTTCTTCCGGGTCTTCTTACCGGCAGTGGCGAATTTGGCTACTGCACCGGTAGGTGTGGACTTGGAAGCCTGGCCGCCTGTGTTGGAGTAAACCTCTGTGTCTAGGACCAGAATGTTTACGTCTGCACCGGAAGCGAGGACGTGGTCCAAACCGCCGTAGCCGATGTCATAGGCCCAGCCGTCTCCACCGATAATCCAGATGGATTTCTTGACCAGGATGTCCGCGTTCTGCTCGATGGTGACCAGGGTATCCTTCAGTTCACCGGAGGCGGCTGCAACAGCAGCGGGGAGGAGCTCCCTGATTTTCTCGGCTGCTGCCTTGCTGCCTTCCACATCATCTTTATTCTCGATCCAGGCTACAAAGCTCTCCCGCAGTTCGGGGGATACCTGGTCCAGAATACCGTACATCATTTCTGCCAACTGAGCACGACGGGCTGTTTGGGCCAGGCTCATGCCGTAGCCGTATTCAGCGTTGTCCTCAAAGAGGGAGTTAGCCCAGCTGGGACCGTGTCCGTTCTCGTTAAAGGTGTACGGGCAGGTCGGTGCGCTGCCGCCGTAGATGGACGAGCAGCCGGTGGCGTTAGCAATCATCATGCGGTCGCCGAAGAGCTGCGTAGCCAGCTTAATGTAGGCGGTTTCGCCGCAGCCTGCACAGGCACCCGAGAATTCGAAGAGGGGCTGCTTGAACTGGCTGTTTTTCACGTTGCTGGGTTCAATGTCAGCTGCCCGGTTCGGCAGGTCAATTGCGAAGTCCCAGTTAGCACTCTGAACGTCCATATGCTCTGCCAAGGGCTCCATAACCAGGGCTTTTTCCTTAGCAGGGCAGACCTGGGCACAGACTCCGCAGCCGGTGCAGTCCTGAACGGAAACTTGAATCCTGTACTGCAGGCCTTCCAGACCACGGCCAACAGCTTTCAGAGTAATGAATTCCTCAGGTGAATCTGCTAGGTCTTCCTCAGTTGCCAAGAACGGCCTGATTACCGCATGGGGGCAGACAAAGGAACACTGGTTACACTGGATACAGTTGTCCGGGATCCACTTCGGTACGTTAATGGCGATACCGCGTTTCTCGTACTTGGTGGTTCCGGAGGGCATTACGCCGTCAGGTGTAAAGGCGCTGACTGGGAGCAGGTCGCCCTTCAGGGACTGAATAGGCCGGACCACATCAGATACGAAAGCGGGTACCGATTCGGCTGCGGCAGCAGCTGCGTCAGTAGCTTCAGCCCAGCTCTCTGGGTAATCGATTTCGACCAGATAGGTCTCAGCGCTGTCAACCGCAGCAAAGTTCATGTTAACTACCTTTTCACCGCGGTGGCCGTACGAAGCGACAATAGCTTCTTTAATGTACTTCACAGCGTCCTCTGCGGGGATGACGTTAGCAATCCGGAAGAAAGCGCTCTGCAGCACGGTGTTGATCCTGCCGCCCAAACCAAGTTCGCTGGCGATTTTCACAGCGTCGATGTTATAGAAGCGCAGTTTCTTCTGGGCAATGGTCCGCTTGAGGGACGCGGGCAGTTCGGTCTCCATTTCCTCTACAGTCCAAGGAGAGTTGAGGAGGAAGACGCCGCCTTCTTTAATGCCTTCCAACAGGTCGTAGCGGGTTACGTACGACGGATTATGGCAGGCAACCAGATCGGGATGGTCTACCAGATAGGGTGCCTTAATAGGCGAATCTCCAAAGCGGAGGTGGGAGATGGTAATCCCGCCTGATTTCTTGGAGTCGTAGACGAAGTAACCCTGTGCGTACATATCGGTGTGGTCACCGATGATCTTAATACTGTTCTGGTTAGCACCGACCGTACCGTCAGAACCAAGACCGTAGAACTTGGCACCGAAGAGATCTTCCGGAGCAATGTTCAGAGGCTCGCCAACTTCCAGCGAGGTATGGGTTACGTCATCAATAATTCCAACCGTAAAGTGGTTCTTGGGCTCGGCTTGAGCCAGGTTGTCGAAGACAGCCTTGGCCATGCTGGGAGTAAACTCCTTAGAGCTGAGACCATAACGTCCACCAACGACTTCGATTTCGCCGCGGCCTGCTTCAGCCAATGCGCTGCGCACGTCGAGGTAGAGGGGTTCACCAAGGGAACCGGGCTCTTTTGTGCGGTCCAAAACGGCGATCTTCTTAACCGATTCGGGCAGGACATCTACGAAATGCTTGACGGAGAAGGGACGATAGAGGCGTACCTTTACTAAGCCAAGCTTAGCGCCTTGACGATTGAGGTGATTTACTGTCTCTTCCAGAGTATCGTTGGCGGAGCCCATGGCCACTACCACATACTCTGCTTCAGGGTCGCCGAAGTAATCGAAAGGCTTATAATAACGTCCAGTTAATTCGCCTACCTGCTGCATCGCTTCAACAACGATCTCAGGCAGTGCTAAGTAATACGGGTTGGCCGCTTCGCGCCCTTGGAAGTAAATGTCCGGGTTCTGGGCGGTACCTCTCAATTCAGGCCGCTCAGGGTTGAGGCTGCGGGAGCGGAATTCTGCGATAGCATCCCAGTCTACCAATTTGGCCATATCTTCGTAGTCGATAACATCGATCTTCTGGATTTCATGGGAAGTCCGGAAACCATCGAAGAAGTGGACAAAGGGTACCCGTCCCTTGAGGGTGGCGAGATGGGCAACTAAGCCTAAATCCATAGTTTCTTGTACCGAACCGGAAGCAAGCAAGGCAAAACCGGTTTGGCGGGCAGCCATTACGTCAGAATGGTCGCCGAAAATGCTTAAGGCGTGGGCCGCAACCGAACGGGCCGAAACATGAAACACGGCCGGCAGGAGTTCGCCAGCAATCTTGTACATGTTAGGAATCATGAGCAGTAGGCCCTGAGAAGCGGTAAATGTGGAGGTGAGAGCTCCGCTGACGAGTGAGCCGTGGACTGCTCCGGCTGCACCTGCCTCAGACTGAAGTTCTGAGACCAGTACCGGCCGGCCGAAGATGTTCTTCTTGCCCTGCGCCGCCCATTCGTCACACAACTCACCCATTACGGATGACGGTGTAATTGGATAAATCGCTGCCACGTCACTGAACGCATAGGCCACATGCGCGGCAGCGAAGTTTCCATTGACGGTCATTTTGCGCATAGATAAACTGTCCCCCTTAGATGATAAGTATTGAAAATAAGCCTGGATGCAACCGCTGTGACACCTAGCATGTGACAGCACTCACAAGGTCAGGCATGTTTTCTGGGAATCACTTCTCTATTAGTAAATTGATTCCTTCCCAATTATATACCTTTATTTAGCATAAGGTCAAATTAAATGACCGGAGGGGACAGGCGCTCTGGCGCCCATTTCAGAGGAAGAAGAAATGTACGGTTTTCGTCAGGCAAATACAGAGAAGGAGACCAAAAACGGTGGGGAGGAGGGCAGCGATAAACGTCCATTTCCAGCTGGCCGTTTCCCGCCTAATTGTAAGGAGTGTGGTGGCGCAGGGCCAGTGGAAGAGGGAAAAGATCAGGAAGTTCACCACAGTGAGCCAGGTCCAGCCATTGAGAACGAGCAGATCCTTGATGGCTGCAATGCCGCTGAACTGTACCATAGCTCCTTCAGAGAGGTAGCCCATGAGCAAAATGGGAATCACAATCTCATTGGCGGGAAGGCCCAAGAGAAANGCGAGGAGGATTACCCCATCCAATCCCATGAGCCGGCCCAACGGATCGAAAAAGCCTGCCAGACGGGAGATTAANGTCACATCCCCCACGAACACATTGGCCAAGACCCAGGTGATTAGACCCGCCGGGGCAGCCACACATATTGCCCGGAGCAGGACAGGAAGGGTGCGTTCCAGGAAGGAACGGACCAATACTCCCCTCAGTTTTGGGCGGCGGTAGGGAGGCAGTTCCAAAACGAAAAAGGAGGGTTCACCTCGGAGCAGGGTGGCGGTTAGGAAACGGGAGACAAGAAAAGTGGCGGNAAGGGATAGAAAAAGGGCGAAGGTGACCAAGGCTGCCGTTAACAGACCTCCCGTATTGGGGGGCGCGACGAAATTGGCCAGTACTGCGCCCATACTGATCAAGAAGGGGAAACGTCCGTTGCAGGGCACAAAACTGTTGGTCAGGATAGCAACTAGCCGCTCCCGGGGCGCGTTGATGATACGCGCTGCGATCACACCGGCCGCGTTACAGCCAAAACCCATAGCCATTGTTAAGGCCTGTTTGCCGTGGGCACCGACCCGGCGGAACAGATGATCGAGGTTAAAGGCAATGCGGGGGAGAAAACCAAAATCCTCCAGATAGGTAAAGAGAGGGAAGAAGATGGCCATGGGCGGGAGCATAACAGCCACTACCCAAACCAGGCCCCGAAAGGCTCCCTCTATAAGGGCCCCATGCAGCCAGGAAGGACAGCTGACGTGACTGCAGCCGGCATTCAACACGTTTTCCAGACGGAAAAAGATTTGGGCCAAAAACTCGGACGGGTAGTCCGCTCCCTGNATTGTGATCCAAAGGGCGGCCAGCAGCAGGCCGAGCATGATAGGGTAGCCCCACAGCTTGGAAGTGATAACCGCATCTAGCCGCTCAGTGAAGCGGTGGGGTTCCGGCCTACCTTGGAAGGCTTCAGCTGCAATCGCTTCTGCTTTGGCGAAAATGGCGGAGGCAGTATCGTCCACAACCGCAGCTTTGAGCCAGTTCTCCCCAGCCCAGGGCGTTCCGTTTGACCAAGGACGTATTGCAGTTTCCCAAATGGCGTCCTTCAGACTGGGTAGNCCATCGCCTGTAATGGCGGTGGTGGGGATGACGGGTACGCCCAATTTCCTCGCCAGCGTGTCCACATCAATCTCCATACGGCGTCTTTTTGCCTCGTCCATCAGGTTCAAGCAGACAACCGTCCGATCTGTAATCTGACTAATTTGAAGGACGAGGGCAAGATTTCGCTCCAGGGCGGTGGCGTCCACCACAACCACAACGGCGTCGGGCTGTTCTAGACAGATAAAATCCCTGGCAATTTCTTCTTCGGGGGAATCGGCCAAAAGGGAATATGTTCCGGGCAGATCCACTACCTTGATGTCTCGTTCGCGGTGGCGAAAATAGCCCACTGCCTGCAGTACCGTTTTCCCGGGCCAGTTGCCCGTGTGCTGCCTTAAGCCCGTGAGGGCGTTAAAAATTGTGCTTTTGCCTGTGTTGGGGTTACCCGCCAGGGCAATAACGAGTTCAGAGTCTGCCATGCCCGCAACCTCCCCCTGTACTTTCTATTTCAACTGCTTCGGCAGTTTCCCGCCGCAGGGCAACCACTGTGCCGCGGATCAGGTAAGCGATGGGGCTGCCCGCCGGATTGGCAAACAACATGGCAACCTTTGTACCCGGCACCAGGCCAAGGTCCAGGAGCCTCTGACGCTGGATTCCCACGGCTGAAAGACATTTAATGGTGCCTATTCTACCCGATTCCAAATCGGCGAGAGTCATGGTCACACCCCTTTGCCCAGCCAGCCTGCAGACTTACTTTTATAGACTATGACGGGAAAGGGAAATGGTGCCCGGGTGGTGACGCCCAGAGAAGGGTTTTCTGTGCACAAATCAGAATAGATGGAAGCAGGCTAGGAGGGGAGAACACATGGATTTAGACGCAATTCGGGAAAAGGCTAGAGAAATGATGGCAGACAGGCCATCGCACCGCTACCGGGAAGTGGGCTATGTTTATAACCACGGTCAAAGGGTGGGGGAAATTGCACTGCAGTTGAGGGAGATGATCTTCCCCACTGAACCAGAGTACGATCAGGTGATTTTGGTCGGTGCCTGGCTCCATGACATAGGTAAGGGGATAGAGCCCCACTGGGAGTATGGGGAGCTGCTCGTGCGGCAGATTCTCAAAGATTACTGCCCACCGGAGCAGCTGGAGCAGATTGCCCAAATTGTGGGGGGGCATACGCTGCGTAAGCANAAACCATTCCCCTTTTACGTCAAGCTAGTGCAGGACAGCGATATTCTAGATCACTTCGGAACGCAGGAGATCTGGCTGAGCTTTAACTACGCCGCCCGCTCTGGTGGAACGATCGAAACCACCTTGGAGTATTACGAGGAGAAGTACAACGCTCTCGTAGCAAAAGTACGGGCGCTGTTGAACTACGAAGAGTCGGTCCGCTACTTAGACGACAAAGATCGATTCGTGCGGGAGTTCGTGGAGCGCTTACGTTTGGAGGCGGGAGGAAAATTAGTTCAGATATAAATGGAAAAGGCTAAGGGGTTGCCCTTAGCCTTTTCCGGGAGGAAAGTTGGTTGATGAAAGTCTTTATTAGTGTGCGCCAACCTGTTTGTCGTCGATGGTAATCTGTACGTTCTGAGTTAAGACATCGGCATACGTGTAAGAACGGCGGCGAACTGCATTTGTTTGGTCAAGATTTACTACAAACAACTTGGGATATGTTTCTACGAGGACTCCTTCTGTTTCCAAGNAACGGCGCCGCCCTTTGTTAGCGCGAATGAATACTTTTTTGCCTACATTGGACTCTAACTGTTGTCTAATGTCCTCAATGGTCACCTTTTTTTCTACTGCCACAACTGTCAACTCCTTCAGTAGATTTTGCTTAGCCGCCTACCAGCTTGTACACGTTAAAAGGCTTGTACACTCAGATTATGGGGCTAAAAAAAGCGTCTGAACGATTTGCATCGTCACACGCTTGGCGAACTCCTACGGGGTTAGCTGACGGGTTGGGGCACCCAAGTTTGCCCCTCCTGCTCTGCAGGATTCACCCCAATTAAGAATGGGTCCCCCGCTGTCATTTGCATGATATTCGGAGATTTTGACGTTGTATTGAGTATTTCGGTTCACATATACTATACCATGTAACTAAGTAAAGAGTCAAGAGTAAAAAGGACAAAATTATCAGGCTTTTCAAGTCCTGGAACTGGACTCTTGTACAACGGTGCTGTTACACCCCACAAGAATTTTTCTGTTATACGAAGAATCTTGATACAACCGATAATAAATCCGCGTAACGGATCGTTCCGGAAAGAGGGGATACAAATGAACAAGAAGCTTTTCGCGGGTGTAATACTCATAGCTGTTTTGGCCGGCGGTATTGTGGGCTGGAGGTTTTTCAGTGTAGATCCGGCGGTTCCTGTCCGGAGTTTTTTGGAGCAGGTAACCCGGAGAGATTTCGTCCAAATTGACCAGTATTTTACGCCCCAGGGACAGGCCTATGCAGGTGAATTGGGCCCGGCCTTTCAGCGTTTTACTGAAGCATTTGCCTTAAACGGAGTGACACTGAGTAGCTTTCAAGAAGTGGAGAAAAGCACAACGGAGGCTGTGTACCGATTTGAGCTGACCTACACGAGTGATCTCTTCGAACCTTTGAAAACAGAATCTACGCTCACCGCTAGGCGGGATAACATCTTTTCCGATTGGCTCTTGGAGTGGCCCGGTGATCTACCTCTGGCCAATTACAGTACCGCTGTCAATTTCAGCAGGCTTCGCCTGGATCCAAGGCGTGGCCACATAGTTGATACCAATGGCAGTGTGTTGGCTGGCGAAGGCAGCTTGGTGGCGGTGGGAGTGCAGCCTGATCGGATCACCGATCCAGAACTGCTTCTGTCGGCCTTAGAGCAGGAACTGGGCTTGGACCCGGCTTACGTCAGGCGGCAGTATGAAGCACCAGGCGTTCAGGGCCACTGGTTTGTTCCTTTGGTCAATCTGAGGGAAGAAGATTACAGACGAGTTGATCCCATTTTACGGCCCATACCGGGCGTCTTCTTTAGACGGGTGGAAACCAGGGCCTATCCACTGGCAGAAGCAGCCGGCCACATCACCGGTTATTTAGGCCAAGTTAGTGCGGACATGATCCGGTCCTATCCGGAGCGAGATTATTTAAGCGGAGAGATAGTGGGTAGGTCTGGTCTGGAAATGAGTCAGGATGACATCCTCCGCGGTAGACCCGGTTACCGTTTCTATGTGGAGCGCGAGCCCGGGTCCCGGACCTTGCTCACGGAAAAACCGGTGGTGTTGGGGGAAGATCTGCAGCTTACCCTTGATGCTCGCCTGCAGGAATTAGCCTACCAGGTAATGGGGGATCGGGCAGGGGCCCTAGTCCTTTTGGATGCTGAAAGCGGCGAGATACTGGCGTTAGCATCATCGCCCAGCTACGATCCTAATGAGTTTTCTGAGGGAATCAGCCAGGCCAGATGGCAGGAGTTAGAGGGAGATCCCCAGAGGCCCCTCTTTGCCCGTGCCCTGCAGGGCCGCTATCCGCCCGGTTCTACCCTGAAAGTACTGACGGTAGCTGCAGCTTTGGATACGGGACTGTATCAACCTGACAGTAGATTTGAGGATACGGGTGAGCTGCGGGTGTACGGCAACATCATCCGCAACTTCCAGAACCAGATCTTCGGTGAACATGACCTTCACACAGCCCTGGTCAAGTCCATCAACACTACTGTAGCCCAGGTTGGACTCGATCTAGGTGCCCAATCCTTTAGGGAGTATTTCACCCTAGCCGGGCTCGATCAGCCCATCAATATGGGGCTGCCGGCAGCGACTGGCCAGGCCGGCACCATCGACACCAGCGGTGTTACTCTAGCCTGGTCAGCCATAGGCCAGCATGAAGTACTGCTCACACCTTTGGGCATGGCCAGGTTCTTCGCCATCTTCGCCAATGGGGGCAGACTGCCATCCCTTCATCTAGTAAAATCCGAAAGGGATGAAAGGGAGCAGCCCCAGGTGTTCAAACCGGAGACGGTGGCACAGATCAATGCCATGCTCAGGGATGTGGTTGAAGAGGGGACGGGTACAGAAGCTAAGGGTACCGGCTTGGAGATCTATGCCAAGACTGGAACAGCTCAAACCGCGCTGGGCACAGATCACGCTTGGTTTGCAGGGCACGTACAGGTACCGGCAGGGCGCAAACTGGCCTTTGCCCTACTTGTGGAAGAAGGGGGCATTGGGGGGCAAACAGCTGCGCCGCTGATGCGGGAATATCTGCTCCGCCTGCTAGAGCTAGAGCAGATCGAATAGGAAGGATCGCACCGCCTGCCAGCTTTCGTCCAGCTGGTAGATGGTGTAGTGATCGGCCTCGAGGCGGTGGATAACAGTCTCTCCGCCCCAATTGGCCAGCAGCTTCTCCGAGCGGACCGGGCCAATCACCAAATCAGAATTACCCACCAGGGCCAAGACAGGCGCTTGGATCTGGGGAGCAAATTGCGAAACATGGAATTTATTGCGCAAGAGGGGGCCGGTGGCGGCCAGGGGAATCAAGTCCTGGGCCACACCGCCCCCAATTTTATCATAGGGCGAAAAGAGCACTACACCACGCAGGGGCCGCTGGGATGCCAAGTAAGAGGCAACGCCTGTGCCCAGGCTCCCTCCCAAGGCAAACACTTTACCCGGATCGGCATAACCCTCTGCCACGAGCCAGTCGTAGAGGGCAACCGCATCGGTAAAGAGTCCCCTTTCGCTGGGTATGCCTTCGCTTAGACCGTAACCGCGGTAGTTGAAAAAGGCCCAGCTGAACTCGGGCACCTGTCTGCTTAGGTCAAGGTAACGGGATACTTCACTGCCTTGACCTGGGAAAACAAGAATGAGCGGTGCCTTTTCTACTTCGCCCGGGATAACCCAGCCGTGGAGCACATTCCCGTCTGCTCCCGGTACATAAAGTTCCTCTGCCAAGGGGTATTCCACCGCAACCCGGGCACGCCGTGCTTCACTCAGGCTGCGGGGGCTGAAAAGCAGCTGATCTTGGTAGACGAAAACCAACACATTTAAACCGAGCCAGGCCGCGACTAGCGCTAACCCCACTAGACCTAGGCGTCCCTTTCTGCTGTTTTCTCTCCACAGGAAGAAAAAACCGCAGAGCAGCAGCACCGCCCCTATCGCCAGGAAACGTACATATAATCCGCTGAGGCTCCGGGAGAGGGCGCTGAGATGGCGGCTGGTGTTAGCCAAAAGCAGACTAAAGAAGGCCAGAAACAGGGTAAGTACAATGGCTGCCCTTTTCAGCACTAAGATCACCTCAAAGGTCTGGAAGTCCCCTCTTCTTCCCTACTATCCGGCAGGGGAAGGAGGGCGAGCTGACGAAACTGTGAGTGCCCAGGGAAAGGTGGTTTAAAAGTGAATAAAAAACGCTGCGCAGGCTTGCTGCTGGTCTTGTTCCTGGTCTTGACCTTAAGTTTCGGCGTCTCTGCCGAACTGGAAGTGTATTTCCTTGATGTGGACCAAGCTGAGTCTATTCTTCTCCACACGGAGGACGTGATCCTGTTAATTGATGCGGGGGATATGGGCCGGGATGATGTGGTCCCTCTGCTGAAAGAGCTGGGTGTGCCAAGGATCGATGTCTTTATCGTTACCCACCCCCACGCCGACCACATCGGCCAGGCGGTCCAGGTGCTGGAGACTTTTCCAGTTGCGGAGGTATGGATGTCCGGTTCGGAGCATAACACCAACCTTTATGAAGAACTGGTCGACGCCATTCTCCGCTCCGACGCCCAGTACTGGGAACCGCGCCGGGGTGATCGTGTCCAGTACGGTAAGCTGATAGTGGAAATCCTCAATCCAGTGGAAGTGGGGACGGGGAAGGTGGATTTACACGATGAGGGTTTGGTAATTCGGGCGTTATACGGCGAGGTCTCGTTCCTCTTTACCGGTGATATGGAAAGGAAAACGGAAAACAAACTGCTCGCAGCTGGCGTACCGGTTAGGGCCCAAATATTGAACCTAGGCCACCACGGTTCCCGTACTTCATCGTCCTTGCAATTCCTAGAGGCTGTTGCGCCCGCAGTGGCCATCTACTCAGCGGGCCGCAGCAATCCCTATGGCCATCCTCACCAGGAGATTATTGACCGACTCAGGATTCTCGGCGTAAACGTCTACGGTACTGATCGGCATGGTACAATTGTGGTCACTTCCGACGGAGTTGGTTATGAGGTTGTACCGTCCCGCAGGGAAGCACCTGTCATAAAGGAGCGGACCGTAAATTGCATTGATATCAACACAGCCAGCAGGAAAGAGCTGCAGCGGATCATCCACATTGGGCCTGCCCGAGCGGATGAGATAATCAGACTGCGGAAAATCAGGCTGTTTACCAGTCTGGATGATCTCAGTAGGGTCACGGGTTTGGGAGAGAAAAGGATAGAGGATATAAAAGACCAGGGCATTGCCTGCGTGAAGGAGTGAGTGACTATTAAGAAAAAGTCTGCTGTCATCGACCGCATTGTGGACGGGAAGACCGCTGTTTTGCTGTTTGAGGAGGGGCAGGCTCAGTTTCTCTGCCCCGTTGACCAGCTGCCCGAGGGAAGTGGGGAAGGCTCCTGGCTGCTGGTGGTAATTGAAAAGGGTAAGCTCGTCCATGCCGAACTGGACGAGGAGAAAAACCGCACAGTGCAGGGGAGAATCAGGACTAAGCTGTCTCTGCTGCGCAGGCGCATGGTGCAGCGCTGAGCCTTTACAGCGATTCCTCCAGGAGCTCGGCCAGGGGGACTATTTCCAATCCCTTGGCCCTAATGGCTTCTATCGCGGCTGGCAGGGCCTCTACAGTGGCCCAACGGTTGCCGCCTTCGCTCTTGATCAGGGCGCCGCTGTCGTGAAAGAGGATGATATCTCCGCCCTTGACCTTGGAGCTGATCTGATCCACGATGTGTTTGGCGCTCACCCCATAGCGCCAGTCATGGGTGGAGATGGACCAGAGGACGACCGTTTGGCCCAAAAGCTGGGAGAGGCGCCGTGACCTTCCATCGTACATCCCTTGGGGTGGACGGAAGAAGGTGGGATAGACACCGGTGATTTCTGTAATCACCGCTGTGGCTTCCATCATTTCCTGGTGGAGATCTAGGGTTGAAAGGGCTGGAAGGCGTCTGTGGCTTTGGGTGTGACTGCCGATGGTGTGGCCCTCTGCTGCCACCCGCTGAGCCACTTCCGGGTATTTCTCCACATGCTTACCCACCATGAAAAAGGTGGCAGGTACATTGTATTCCTGGAGTATTGCTAGGATTGGTAAGGTGAATTCATCGCTAGGGCCATCATCAAAGGTGATGGCTACTTTGTTACTCTGGCGGTTGCCGTGGCGGTAGATGTCCGGTTGATAGCCAAAACCGTAGTAGACGTACATAAAGAGTAGGCAGAAAAGGGTAGTGATGCCAAGCACCATTGACACAACTGCCCAGAGAGTTTTGTAAAGTCTACGGTGCAGCCGACCGAGTCTGACCCCCGTCCGCCAGTACAGCGATGAAGTTAGAATGGGAAAGGCCAAAATGATGCCAAGGCGTACTGTAGCNTCTGGATTGAACACTCCTTCGCCCCCTTCCAGGTTTGCTTAAAAATATGCTGAAGGACTTGCCGATTTGTCTAACCT
>JGI24707J26582_10001333_pt1 | contig 19308 bp, 18 predicted proteins | sample BioPla1DNA1_FD_26582 | JGI IMG/M metagenome (IMG submission 26582)
TCGGCGCCGCCCTTAATTTCAAATGTGAATATTGAGCCCGCTCCATTGGGGAAGTATTTCTTATAAAGCTCATGATATGGGTTATCCTTAATCGCCGGGTGATTCACTCTTTCAACCTGCGGATGCTTTGATAAAAATTCTACTACCTTCAATGCATTTTCAACATGGCGCTCAACACGGAGCGAAAGTGTTTCAAGTCCTTGTAAGAATATAAACGAATTGAACGGGCTGAGCGTCGCACCCGTATCCCTTAACAATGTAACTCTCGCTTTGATTATATATGCTAATTCACCCGCAACATTCGCAAATACTGCACCGTGGTAACTAGGATTCGGCTCCGAAAGCCCGGGGAATTTATCATTCTGTGCCCAATCAAAATTACCTGCGTCAATAATTACTCCACCAATAGATGTTCCATGCCCACCAATGAATTTAGTTGCAGAATGCACTACAATATCAGCCCCGTATTCAATAGGTCTTAATAGATACGGTGTCGCAAACGTATTATCAACAATTAATGGAATTCCATTGTCATGTGCTATATTTGCAAGTCCCTCTATGTCTATTACATTCGAGTTAGGATTTCCTAAACTCTCAATAAATATTGCTTTTGTATTTGGTAAAATCGCATTTTTGAAATTTGATAGATCGTCGTCATCAACAAAAGTTGTAGTAATTCCATATTCCTTGAGTGTGTGTGCAAAAAGATTATAAGTACCACCATAAATTGCTCTTGCTGAAACGATATGATCCCCTGAAGTTGCTATATTTTGAATTGCATATGTCGTCGCCGCCGCACCGGAAGCTACTGCCAAAGCTGCTTTTCCGCCCTCAAGAGCGGCTATTCTTTTCTCAAACACATCTGAAGTTGGGTTCGTGAGCCTAGTATAGATATTCCCGNCCTCCGATAGTCCAAAGCGCCCTGCCGCTTGTGCTGAATCAGCAAAAACATATGAAGATGTCTGATAAATGGGAACTGCACGTGAATCCGTTGCTGAATCTGGCTTTTCCTGCCCTACATGAAGTTGAAGTGTTTCAAATTTATATTTTCTATTACTCATAATAATACCTCTTTCTTTTTATATTTAATTTGTTAAGTTGAGGTAATACACATTCGCCCGTTCCTCCAGTTATGTCTTAGCATTTTAAGAATTAGATACATGACGATCACTTCCTTGCTTTATTAAATGGCTTTATTATATCAGACTATTCCTATGTAGTCAATAGGTATTAACTCTATATTTTTACTAAATATAGAGCCTTGTAATTTTATAGTTTTGGTACTTTTCGCTAAAACTTATGACTTTACCTGCACTTATATCTATTTAAGGTTAAGAGGATAATGATATATTATAAATAACGAGCCAAATTTGGCTCGTTATTTATTGCTTAATTTTATTCAATTTCCTAGCAAGATTCAGCAGTTCGTCTTTATCGTTTTTGCACTCCAGATTAATTACCGCATCAAGTAAATTTTTAAGCGTATTACCGATTTTCATTCCTTGTGTAATGCCAATTTCTATTAGGTCATTTCCATCAACTTTAAGCTGCTTTAAGCTAAAGCAATCCTCATCTTTGATGACTTCATCGACAACTTCTTCAATGCTATCAATCTCATCAAGTCTGCCAATATATTCGGGTGCATGAGCAATAGTGTCCGCCCTTTTTACAAAAAGTAATCTCCTTATTCCCTGCTCCGATAGCCTATTCAACCATCTGGCAACACTCTTTTTGTTCGGATGAATTACTGAATCGTGATACCTCACAAGTTTGGATACATATTCAATTGTTTTAGTTGGATATTTAAGCCTTTTTAGTATCTTTTTTGTTAGAATTGTACTTTCCTTACCATGTCCGTAAAAATGCCCTACTCCGTGCTCGTCAACTGAAAATGACGATGGCTTACCAATATCGTGGAAGAACATCGTGAGGCGGACTTCTATCTCTTTTTCGCTTTCACCGACGGATTTAGCGGTATGCCGCCAAATATCAAGATTGTGATATTTTGTGCGCTGATCGAAATCGAACATCGGTGTAATTTCAGGAATAATCTCGGCAATTACATCACGATATTCATTGAGGATTCTCTCGGCCGCCTCCCCCATTAATAGCCCATTCAGTTCTTTTTGGAATCGCTCCACCGATATTTTTTTCAGCAGGTGTTTATTTCTATGAATACTTTCGGCAGTTCCCGATTCTATCTTAAAATCTAGCACTGATGCGAATCTGAGCGCTCTCATTATACGCAGTGCATCTTCTGTAAATCTATCATCAGGCTCGCCAACGCAGCGGATTATCCCTTTTCGAATGTCATCAATGCCACCGAACAAATCCACAATTCCCGTTCTCTCACTATATGCAAGAGCATTTATTGTGAAATCCCGCCGTGATAAATCCTGCTGAATATTCTTAGTGAAAATCACCTGTTCGGGTCGACGATTATCGGTATACTGCCCATCAATTCGATATGTTGTAATTTCAATTGGCATTGACTGGATTATCACCGTCACTGTTCCATGTTCCGTGCCTGTTTCGACAGTTGTATAATCTGCAAAAATACCCATAATCTCATTCGGAGTTGCGCTCGTTGTTACGTCCCAATCGTGCACATCGAAATTACATATTCTATCCCGAACGCATCCACCGACAATATAGGTTTCATGCCCGCTGCTTTCAATTTTTGCTATAGCATTCTTCACTTGTGATGGCATATTTATCTTCACTGTATTCTTCCTTTTCTATGTCATAATTATAAATCGTCTGCATCCTGTTCTGGAATTTCATCGTTGCTATCGCTAGTTCCCGTATAGCTCCCAAGAGGGTCATTCTGGAGTGAACTAGCATTGACAAAGGCGTTTGCTGCCTCCATTGCTGCCTTTTGCGGCTTTTGTTTATTTTGTTTGCTTTGTTTTTTCTTCTTATTCTGCATATAAATCACCTCTGAATTATTATGCTCATATCGACAATTTATATGCCGATAATCCACCACCAAAACATCGTAATTATATCATATAATTATAACCTTTTCAATCTTGCAATATTATATTGTATGTGTTAATATAATAGTTATATTATGTGCTAGGAGTGTTTTAATGAATAACTTTTCTCCGCCAATTGGCGAATTTGCTCCGCAAGAATCTTCCACTATCAATATTGATAACAAGACTGAACTTAAAAAAATATCCACAAAAATTGGAGTATTCATGATTGTAGTTTTCACTCTACCTATAATTGGTTCCGTATTGCTCGGTATTTTGATGGCAATATTAGGTGATTACACTCCCAACTTTCTCTTTCATGAAAGTTTCAATTTTGTTTTTTCATTTATTTTTGCGTATGCGCTGCCTATTATAATTTTAATAGCGCTGCTCGGATACCCTAGATTTAGCAGGGTGCACCCACTCTATCCCGGATCGCAATATAATATGATGCAATCGATAAAGCTATTCCCTTTTGCGTGGGTAACGACAATGGGAATTAATCTCTTTACCATCAAACTATTCGAATATCTATCTAGGTGGTTCGGCATACCCGAAAGTACGAATCCGATTGATTCAATGGTGCCTACAACTACATCGGGCTGGGTTATTGCAGTTATCTACATTTGCATTTGTGCGCCTATATTTGAAGAAATTTTTTACAGGAGGATTATTCTAGGTTCCCTTCGGCGGTATGGCGATACATTTGCTATTGTAATATCGGCAATTCTATTCGGCATCATGCACGGGAATTTCAGCCAATTCTTCTACGCATTCGCACTTGGATTAATATACGGATATATCGTTATTAGGTCAAACTCGATTCTGCCAGCGATACTACTTCATGCACTCAATAATTCGATTTCAACTTTTGCGCTATATATTAGCTCTAATGAGAAAATTTCCAGTATCGGTGAAAAGTCGTCTGATTTGTCATTAACTGATGAGGAATTAGCGCTAACAGGCCTGCTCGGCATTTTCATTATAGCCTTAATCGGATTTGTGATTCTAGGATTGATACAACTAATTAAATACGTTATCACCTACATCATTGCACGAACAAAGAAGACGCATATTTCATACCTATTTGACGATGCAGAGGGGTTAACACAAAAGCAGAGATACGGTATCTTTTTTTCTAGACCAACTATAATTATAACAATTGTTCTTGCTGTCTTAACATTTTTAATTGCATTATATTCCTCAGCAATAAATGAATTTCTCATATCAATTCAGCAAAAAATATCGTAACATCAATATATTAAACCGAACCATTAATGGTTCGGTTTTTTGTTATACCTACATATTTTCATGCACATTGCCAGTGTTTGCCTCTTTCGGGGTACAGAAATATAATTCATCGACACAAAGTAGGATTTGCACCTTTTCCCCTTTAGGAATCCCCTTTTCATCGGTGCATACGGCATTAACAACATGGTTAATGCCGCCGTAATCTACCTCAATCCTGCCATAACCATCGGCCTCAATATCTTCAATTACAGTTGCCTCAAGATTAAATAAATCATCTTCCTTTATTCTATTAAGGCTGATTTTCCTGCTCTGCGGATAATATACCATGATAGTAATTGTTACCGAACCTATTAAAGCACTCGGTAATGAAAATGCAGCAGGGACATCTAAAATAAAATCAAATACCCAACCCACCACACCAAATAAGCAAATTGCAATTGGTAAATAGATCGGATCCGTCGGTATAATATATGCCGCACTCCCTTTTAATTTTGGGCGTTTTATTCCAATTTGCTCGAATTTATCAAATACTTCCTTGCCATAAACGGACTTAGCCACAATAAGAATACCCATTGAAGATATACCAATTATAATAGTTACGGCATAGAAAATACTCATAGCTAATCATCTTCCTCCCCAGAAGTTTTATCTGAATTTACCTTGATTAACAACTTTACAATTCTTTGCTCGCTTGTTTCTTTCACCATTATTTCGAATATTCCCGCTTTTGCAACATCACCCACATTAGGAATTCGCCCTAGCAGCTCTAATACCCACCCTCCAACGGATTTGTGCGTGCTCTCTACTGTATCAATTGGTAGGCCCAATTCCTCAAGCATATCGTGTAAATTAAGTTCGGCGGATACTTCGTACCGATTCTCGCCAACTTCTAATATCGGGTTATGTATCTCATCGTTTTCGTCCCAAATCTCACCAACTAATTCCTCTAATATATCTTCCAGAGTTACAATCCCCTCCGTGCCGCCATATTGATCGGTTACAACCGCTATATGGAGTTTCCTCCTTTGCATTTCAAGTAATACTTCCGATATTTTTTGCAAACTATGCACATAGGTAATCTTCTTGACAATATCCTGTACGTTCTCGCCCTCATTTGCAATTAGGAATTTGAAGAAATCCTTTTCATTTATTACACCTATAATATTATCGATCGTCTTATCATATACGGGCAATCTTGAATACTTCTCTTTTATGAAGGTTTCTTTTATCTTCTCGGCGCTTTCTCCCGCCTCAATAGCAACAACATCGACACGTGGTACTAGAATTTCCCCCACGGTAATTTCATCGAATTCTAATGCGCTCTTAACAAGATTACTTTCCTGCTCCTCTAATACACCTTCGTCCTCAATTTCGTCGATAATATAAAATAATTCCTCTTCAGTCACTGTCGGGACTTTTTGCTCCGATCCAAATAAGCTTGCGACGTTATTCTTTAGTAGAATGAATAAATACGTTATCGGCGAAAGAATTTTCATAAGAATAGATAGAGGCGCCGCAAAAGCAAGGCTGAACATTTCAGCATTTTCTTTTGCGATGCTTTTCGGTATAATTTCGCTAAAGGTTAGAACAACAATTGTAATTACTATCGTCGAAACTAGGACCCCTCTATCACCGATTAATCTTGTAAATGCGATGGTACCGATAGATGCCGCCGTTAAATTAACGATATTGTTCCCGATTAAAATTGTCGTTAACACCCTGTCGTAACTTTCTAGGATATTGAGCGCTCTTTTAGCATTCCTATCCCCCTCCTCAGCATTTGCCATCAACCTAATTTTATTAACACTTGATAGTGCTGTTTCCGAAGCTGAAAAAAATGCTGACAACATAATCAAGATTATTATAATTATAAAAAACAAAATCTATCCCCTGCTCCAATCCACATTTAAATTATTATTTTACTAATACTATTCTACTTTTATAATATCAAAATTATCCCAACCATGCAAGNGCTATATTCAATTTAAAGCTAATCCCCACCGTGATATACCTATCTTTCTAGCCGTATTTCATCTTTCCCCATTATTATGTTTATTTTTGGACGAAATCTACGCATAATGAAGATAAGAAGATTTTTTAGGAGTGAAATTTGTATATATGAAATTNCAAAGCAGATGCGGCAAAGGGAAAATCTCTGTAATAATACTACTTTCCGTATTAATTATCTACATTAGTATATACCAATTGCTGCGATTTAGGATACCTTTACCGAATTTTATCACCCGTGCGAATCCATTTGCACATTCAGTAATACTGCTAATCCTAACTATACCTATCTTAATTTCTGCGTTCCACCAACTATGGTTAGGTATAATCAGCATTAGAAAGATGCGATTCAATGCGGATTCCTTAATAAGTATCAGTATAATATCAGCTATATTATACTGCCTGTATAGCATTGTTATGACTTATAGGGGGAATTCCAGCTATGTTAATAACCTTATGTTCCAATATATTTGCGTATTGATTACCCTAACCATTATCGGGGATTGCCTTAATAAAGATGGTAAAGCCGGAATACCGTTAATGGAAAAACTGTCGTCAAAATATATGGTTCTAGTTATAGCGATAACATTGTGCTGCACTGCCTTCTATGCCGTATCCGGCAAGGGTGTTGCCTTTACACTTAGTCGGGCGGCATTAATACTGGCAATCTCGTGCCCATCCGTAATAGTTTTTTCCCCTGTTATGACTGCTATAATGACATTCAAGCGGGCTAATCAGTTAAATCTTCACGTTAAGAGCGGCGCCGGTATTGAAGCGGCAGCTAAAGTTGATACCATTGTATTTAGCGGATCGGCAATTTCGGAGAATGAAATCTTTGTTAAGAAAATTGCCGTTGCCGCCGGCTATACAAGTGAGCAAGTTGCCTCTCTAGCGGCGCAGGCACTCGGCGGCTCAACGCATCCCGCCGCTATTGCAATTATCAATTACGCACTGCAAAATTCATATAAAGTTAGTGATAATAATCCATGCATCTATCTTGGTAATGATGCTTTTTGCGCTACTGTTGACGATGATGAAATCCTTATTGGTGATAAGAATCTTATGACGAAAAGGGAGATCGTAGGACTAGATAATTTATCACCAATATCGGACAATGCCGCTATAATGTATATTGCAATTAACAAAGAAATTGCTGGATATATCGCATTGGATGAAAAAATTAATGAAAGCAGCAACAAGCTCATAAAAACATTGGTTGCAAATAATTATAGATGTGTTATGATATCAAGTAGAAGTAATCTTTTCAGTAATGAACGCAGCATCTTAGCGGGTGTAGACACTTTTATTACCGGTATAACGCCAAGCGAAAAACGGGATAAAGTTTTAGCATTTGAAAATGCGGGCAATGCCGTGTGCATGATTGGATGCAATGATGATGATTTGCAAGCATTAAGTTCCGCTACTCTTGGCATTGCCACTTATAGAGCTGAGGACAGTATCCGCACCGCTGCCGATATTATATTAAAAGAAGATGATTTATGCGCCGCCGTGAGCGCATTTCTACTTGCGAAATCGGCAATGCGTATTTTGAAGCTTAATTTTGCTATTGCAATAATATCTAGTATTGTCGGCATCTTAATGGCGTCAATGGCATTATACAAATTTACGGGGAGCGGATTATCGCAGGGAGCTATCGCCATGATAACTCTATCGTCAGTGGGCATCACCACCCTCAATACACTGCGGATTCTGCTGTGGAATAATAGAGAATTGTAAAATATAAGGTGGTAAACAGATTATATGAATATAAATAAGATTAGACAATTATATCTTAAAAACAAAGAAGTAATCAATTACCTTATCTTTGGCGGACTTACTACCGTTATATCAATATCTAGCTATCTCCTAGCTAGATATATATTTGCAATGCATACGGTAGGAGCAAATATTTTTGCATGGATTTTAGCGGTAACATTCGCTTTTATCACAAATAAAATTTGGGTTTTTGAAAGTCGCACACGGGGGTTAAATAACTTCTTAAAAGAATTTACTAGCTTCTATGCTGCTAGGCTTTTCACCCTTATAGTCGATATTTCTATTATGTATTTATTTGTGGATATGCTCGGCTTCAATGGAAAATTTGAAGAATTCATTATAAAGATACTGGACAATGTAGTCGTACTGATTCTCAACTATCTTCTTAGTAAATTATTCGTATTTAGGAAAAAAAGCTAGTACATTGTCGGTAGATTAAATTATGATATTATTCCCCATGTATAATACATGGGGAATAATCTTGCTCGGTAGCTTTTATATCTATGCATCTCTACCCTCTAATATAATTTCTACCACTTCTTCTAAATCGGAGAATTTCTCTAGACTGCCACATTGGTTACGGAGCTTCGCCGCATTATGATGCCCTTTAATATACCATGCGGCGTGTTTTCTTGCTTCACGCATTCCCACTTTTTCACCTTTATCATCTAATATTAATCGAACATGGTCAAGCATTATCTGCATTTTTTCCTCTAAGGTTGGCTCTGGTAAAATCGTTGCATCTCGATAAAATCTATCTATCTGCTCGAATATCCACGGCCTGCCATAACTGCCCCGCCCGATCATGACAAGATCGCAATTCGTATATTCATACATACGCCGGCAATCGTCAAGTGAATATACATCACCATTGCCGATTACAGGTATATTTACTGCATTCTTCACTGCTTTTATTATATCCCAATCCGCCCTGCCCCTATACATTTGCACTTTCGTTCTGCCGTGCACCGTAAGAGCACTCACACCAGCAGATTCAAGCATTTTTGCGTATTCGACGGCATTAACGTTATCGTCGTCCCACCCTTTGCGAATTTTCGCCGTAATTGGTATACCCGTTGCCCTCACCATAGCTTTTACAATACGCTCACCAAGGCGAATATCCCGCATTAGTGAGGCTCCGCTTCCATTGCCGGCGACCTTTGGAACGGGGCAACCCATGTTTATATCTATTATATCAGGGCAATACTTCTCACATATAGATATTGCACTTGCCATGAAATCCGGCTCACAACCAAATAATTGCACAGCCATTGGTCTTTCCTGCTCTGTGACAGTCAGCAATTCGGCCGCTTTTCTATCCGAATAAGACAGCCCTTTTGAACTTGCCATTTCGCCGACAACATACGATGCGCCGAATCGTTTCGCCATAAGCCGATACGGTCTATCAGCTACCGATGCCATTGGCGCTAGTGCGGCGGTTTTATTTATCTTAACATTTCCTATATTTATCGTGGTCATATTTGCATTCTCCCTTGTTTTTTCGCATTATTATCGCTATTTTAGCACATATTTACGCAAAAGTGTAGGGTTTTTAACAAAAGTATGTTATAATTAGGATATAAAGAAACTGGTGGTGTATTAAATATGCGATTGCTTACAATCGATGGAAACAGCATTCTCAACCGTGCCTATTACGGAATTAGACTGCTATCAAATTCAAAAGGTCAATATACTAATGCTATTTTAGGTTTTATAAATATCTATCTTAAGACGATAGAAGAGGTTCAGCCCGATCATGTTGCAATTGCATTTGATTTGCCCGCTCCTACCTTCCGCCATAAGGCATATTCGGAGTATAAGGCACAGAGGAAGGGAATGCCCGACGAATTAGCGATGCAAATGCAACCGCTCAAGGAATTGCTAACATATCTCGGCATTACAATTGTCGAAAAAGAAGGGTATGAGGCCGATGATATTATCGGTACTCTTACTGCAACTTGCACCGATTGTGGGTGCGAATGCTATGTTGCTACGGGCGATAGAGATAGCTTCCAATTAATAAATTCTAATGTCACGGTGCGTCTTGCGTCCACTAAAGAAACTAAAATCTACACTCCTGAAAGAATAATGGAAGAATTCGGTGTGAAACCCCGTGATTTGATAGAGGTTAAAGGTCTAATGGGTGATGCCTCCGACAATATACCTGGCATCAAGGGCATTGGTGAAAAGACTGCTCTCCCGTTAATAAAGGAACACGGCACTCTCGAAAATTTATATGAAGCGCTAGATAGTATTAAGTTAACACCATCACTTAGAAAAAAACTTGAGGAAGGTAAAGATGATGCATTCATGAGTAGAATGCTATCTACAATCGACCTTGATGTGCCGATTGAGCGAGACTTAGATGCTTATAAAGTCGGCGAAGTGCAAGATGTAAAGGCGGCGACCTTGCTACGTGAGCTTGAGATGTTCTCCACTATTAAGAGGCTAGGGTTGTCGGATATTGCGGATTCAACCAATGAGGAAGATACTGTTGCGCAAGTAGATGCAACATTCCACAAAAGCCTTGATATTGCTGCATTAATCGACTCTGGCAATACGATTGATACTATACTATCTGGAGATGCATTGCTAATTAATACAGATAGTAATATATATACAGTAACACAAAAGGCGGATATACTGCAAATTCTAGAATGCAATTTGCCCAAACGAACATATGATGCAAAGGCAATGCATAAATTTGCCTTTGATAATAACGGCAAATTAAGCAACGTTGTTTTCGACATTTCTTTGGCTGCGTATCTGCTCAATCCGACATCGACAGATTATAGCATTGACCGCCTATGCAACGAATGGGACATTCGCTATAATGCTAATAGCGACGAACAATGGGAAATTACCATAATGCCGGAACTCTGCGATATTCTTGATAAGGAAATTGGGCAGGTAGGAATGAGGCATTTGCTTGATAATATAGAGCTCCCCCTTGCGGAAGTCCTCGCAAGTATGGAGGTTGAAGGTATTGAAATTGATAGGGCGGGAATTGAGAAATTCGGCAAGGCACTCAAAGAAGATATTACCCGTATTGAAAGTGAGATTCACGAACTCGCCGGTAGGGATTTCAATGTTAGCTCACCAAAACAGCTTAGTGAAATTCTATTTGATGAACTCGGGCTACCGCCGAAAAAGAAAACAAAGAGCGGCTATTCCACAAATGCGGAAGTGCTTGAGGAATTGCGAAATGAACACCCGATAATCGGGCTTGTGCTTGAGTACCGCCAATTAACAAAGCTCAATTCAACATATGTTGACGGCATCTTAAAAGTCGTACATGACGATGGCAGAATCCATTCTTTTTTCCGCCAGACGGAAACAAGAACAGGGCGGATCTCATCGACTGAACCTAATATGCAGAATATCCCCGTCCGCACCGAACTTGGTCGTAATATGAGGAAATTCTTTATAGCGAAGAAAGGCTATTTATTCCTTGATGCCGACTATTCGCAAATTGAACTGCGTGTGCTCGCCGATATTTCAAATGATGAAACTATGATTCAAGCATTCAACGATGGGGAAGATATTCATGCTATCACCGCATCACAGGTATTTGGAATACCGTTAGCACTTGTCGATTCGCAAATGAGGAATGCGGCTAAGGCAGTCAATTTTGGCATCGTATATGGAATTGGCGCATATTCGCTATCTCAGGATATTGGAGTAAGCGTACCTGAGGCGGATAGATATATTAAAGGCTATCTATCGAAATATCATGGAGTGCGTGATTATATGGAAGATACAGTTTCAAAAGGCAAGGAACAAGGATATGTTACTACTATGTTCGGGCGAAGAAGATATATCCCCGAACTAAAATCAAAGAATAAAATTCAACAAGCATTAGGTAAGAGAATTGCAATGAATACACCAATTCAAGGTAGCGCCGCCGATATTATAAAAATTGCAATGGTCAATGTTTATCGCAAGTTAAAGGAAGAAAATCTTGATGCAAAGTTGATTCTGCAAGTGCATGACGAATTAATCGTTGAAGCAAGTGAGGCGGATAGTGAAAAGGCTAGCAAGATTTTACATGAAGAAATGCAAAATGCTGCCGTATTAAAAGCGCCGCTCGTTGCCGATGTCAATATCGGTAATAGCTGGTATGATGCGCATTAGATAGATATAAGCAATTGTGAGGAATATTCTGTATTTAAAACGAAATTCCCCACTGACTTTTATAGGAGAGATATTATGAAAAAAATTCTAATTGTTTGTACAGGAAATACTTGTAGAAGTCCAATGGCAGAATATATCGCACGGGACATTGCTAGAAAAAAAGATTTGGATTATGAATTCTATAGTGCTGGTGTTTCCGCACAAGCTGACGAAAGGATTTCTGAAAATGCCTTAGCAGCCCTTGAGGAGATTGGAATCGACGCAACTGAACATACAGTCGATCCGTTATCAAAGTATAATATCGCCGACTTCGATGAAATACATGTTATGAGTTTCGCTCATAAGCGAGCAGTCTTAAATAGCGCCCGCTCAATTAGGAATTTGCAAAACAGAGTAATTGTATTAAATACAGCCGATCCGTACGAATGCGACATTGATGTTTACCGTAAATGCCGTGATTCATTCATTAAATATTACGAATCTTCAATTTCGTAATGTAAATTGTCGCCTATGGATATTAAGATAATCTCTATGGAGATTCCCCATATACCGGCAGTAGCAAAAATCGATAAGATGTGTTTTTCCACGCCGTGGTCTGAAAAGGCATACAATGACGAATTTGCCAATCCCAATTCCTACACATTCATTGCCAGCATCGGCAATGATGTGATAGGATTCGTAAATGCGGCGATTGTGCTTGATGAATGTACAATAAATAACATCGCTATTTTGCCAAACTACCGTAAAAAGAGGATTGCGCCGCTATTGCTGATAACATTAGAAAATNCTTGCAGAGAAAGAGGAGTAAATTCTATCACGCTAGAAGTCCGCACTTCAAACCATGCAGCAAGACGTCTATATAAGAAGGCCGGATTTGATGATGTCGGCTTGCGTAAGGGCTTTTATAAAAAGCCCTATGAAGATGCTATCCTTATGACAAAATACCTATAACCGCCCCCATAATGCGGGGTTTTTTCTGCGTTTTAAGTAGCAATCAACTATACAAATAATAAATTATGTAGAAAGGTAAGAATCTTCTATGAAAATACTTGCAATAGAGAGTTCATGCGATGAAACTGCCGCCGCAGTTGTTGAAGATGGCAGGACTGTCCTATCGTCGATTATAGCATCGCAAGTTGACGAACACGCTCTTTACGGCGGTGTCGTGCCAGAAATTGCGTCACGGCGCCATTGCGAAAACATTGTTCCTATCGTGGACAAGGCATTGAAAGATGCAAATACCACCCTTAATAACATTGATGCAATAGCCGTGACATATGCGCCCGGCCTAATTGGTGCGTTATTAGTTGGTGTGAATTATGCTAAAGGGCTGAGCATGGCGGCGCAAAAGCCATTGATACCAGTTCATCATATTAAAGGGCATATTGCGTCGAATTACATTGCATATAGTGATCTAGAGCCGCCTTTTATGTGCCTTGTTGCCTCCGGCGGCCATAGCCATATTGTAGAGGTGAATTCCTATACAGATTTTGATGTTATAGGGCGCACAAGGGACGATGCCGCTGGGGAAGCATTCGATAAAGTTGCCCGTGTATTAGGATTCCCCTATCCGGGCGGTATCTCAATTGATAAGATGTCTAAGCTTGGTGATGGGAATGCGCATAAATTGCCGCATCCCNTTATAGATGGGAGCCCATTCGATTTTAGCTTTTCTGGTTTAAAGACAGCAGTAATTAACCTTGTCCATAATCATGAGCAGAAGAATATCCCGTTAGATAAGAACGATATAGCGGCATCATTCCAGCGCACCGTATGTGAAATGCTAAGCGAAAGGCTAATCGCCGCCGCAGAAAAACACGCACATACAAAAATTGCAATTGCCGGCGGTGTTGCCGCCAATACTGAGCTGCGGGCAATGGTTAAAGAAGCTTGTGACAAACGGGGTTGGAAATTATATATTCCTCCTATCGAATTATGCGGTGACAATGCTGCAATGATCGGAAGCCAAGCCTATTATGAATATAAGAATGGCAATTTCGCTGACGAAAGTCTAAANGCAATTGCGACCAAGAAGTTCTAGTTTAAAGGTTGTTAATACCTGCGAATTCACCGTCAATGCCCATTATACGGTAGTCTGCACACCTTTTTGCATGATAATATCCGATTTCTTGCAAAAAGAGCGTCATTTTATTAACAATCTGTTCGTTGACGGATTGACTAACATATATTACAATGGTAGTTGTGGGAGATTTGTTTCACCCTTATAAATTAAATTTATCTTTTTGAAAGGAGATAAGCGTATGACTAAAAATAAGAACGTTCTATCATGGGTAGACGAAGTTGTCGCTCTAACTAAGCCGGATAATGTTGTCTGGATTGATGGAAGTGACGAACAGCTTGAAGCTTTAACAAACGAAAGTGTCTCAACTGGTGAAATGCAAAGACTAAACGAGGATAAACTTCCTGGATGCTTAATCCACAGGACGGCAATCAATGACGTTGCAAGGGTCGAGCACAGAACTTTCATTTGCTCCAAGAATGAGGAGGATGCTGGTCCTACAAATAACTGGTGGAATCCGACGGAAGCATATGACAAATTGGGTAAGCTATTCGACGGGGCTATGAAGGGACGCACCATGTATGTAATCCCTTATTCGATGGGTCCTATCGGGTCTCCTTTCTCAAAAGTTGGTGTTGAAGTTACTGACTCAATTTATGTAGTTCTCAACATGGATATAATGACAAGAATGGGTAAAGATGCGTTCAAGCAGCTAGGTGATACGTCTAACGATTTCGTGCGTGGACTGCATTCAAAGGCTGATATTGATGAAGAAAATCGCTATATCTGCCACTTCCCAGAAGATAATACAATCTGGTCAATCAACTCCGGTTACGGCGGAAACGTATTGCTAGGTAAAAAGTGCTTCGCACTTAGAATCGCTTCATATCAAGGTAAAAATGAGGGTTGGTTAGCTGAGCACATGCTAATTCTTGGTATCGAGAACCCACAAGGTGAAGTTAAGTACATTGCAGCAGCATTCCCATCCGCATGTGGAAAGACAAATCTTGCAATGTTAATTCCACCAGAGATATATGCTAATAAAGGCTATAAAGTCTGGTGTGTTGGTGATGATATTGCATGGATTCGCATTGGTGATGATGGTCGTCTATGGGCAATTAACCCTGAAAATGGTTTCTTCGGTGTTGCACCAGGAACAAACGAAAAATCTAACCCTAATGCTCTAGCATCAACAATGAAGGATACTATCTTCACAAACGTTGTGCATAAATTAGATGATAATACAGTTTGGTGGGAGGGGCTTGATAAAGAGCCTATAACCAATGCACTTAACTGGAAGGGCGAAGACTGGAATTCAGATATGGCTGAAAAGGGCGCACATCCAAACAGCCGTTTCACTGCTCCAGCAATTAACTGCCCATGCATTAGTGATGAATTCAATTCACCAGGCGGTGTTCCGCTATCGGCTATCGTATTCGGTGGACGTCGTGCGAAAACAGCTCCGCTAGTTTATCAATCCTATGATTGGCAACATGGTGTGTTCGTTGGTTCAATCATGGCATCTGAAACAACAGCAGCAGCAAGTGGTGAAGTTGGCGTTGTAAGACGTGACCCAATGGCTATGCTGCCATTCTGCGGCTATCATATGGGAGATTACTTCAAGCATTGGCTAGACATCGGCAAGAAGCTTGGCGATAAGGCACCTGAAATTTTCAATGTTAACTGGTTTAGACTTGATGATGACGGGAACTTCATTTGGCCTGGTTTCGGCGATAATATGCGTGTTCTTGACTGGATTATCAAACGCTGCGAAGGCAAGGCTGACGCAGTTGAAACTGCAATCGGCTATGAGCCAAAACCTGAAGATATTAACATTGATGGTCTTGATGATGTTAATCTAGACATCATGAAAGAGCTATTAAATGTAGATACCGCTCTATGGAAAGAAGAAGCTGAAGGCATCCATGAATTCTATAAGAAATTCGGCGATAGACTACCTAGTGAGCTAATGGACGAGCTTGAAAAACTTGAAAAAAGGCTTGGCTAATCTGTTATCGTAAATAAGAAAACCGTATGTGTATTTAACACATACGGTTTTTTGATCTTAATTTATTTCATCATTTACTATCTTTTTGAATGTTTCAAGTGCCTTTTTATAGTTTTCTTCCATGCCCTTTTCTGTTGCCGCTAATGCCTCATCCCCTCGCCGAACAGCTAAAAAAACTTCATCGGTTATGGATTCCCATTTAGCACGCTCTGCAAGTTTTGAATCCTTTAGATAGAATCCCTCTTTCGTCACTAGATCGTTATCCGNAAACATATCGGTCAAGTCCGCCATGATAGAGTAATTATCTTCNCCCCGTATATATTCCGCAACTGTATCGTCTAATATCAATAGCATCGACTTCCCTACTGCTAATTCGCCGATTAGCTTAGTCTGATTTGCGGCAAAATAATCAGGATTCCCGCCGCCCTCTAAATCAAGTTGTATGTAGAGAATATCCACGTGAACCTTGCCATTGCCGTTATAATCCTCTACATAATGCTCAATTGCTTCCTCAATTAGTGGGACTTTCATATTATAATTTTCCGANGTCGCAAACAGCACTTTTAAATCNGGCTTTTCCGTACTTAGCATATCANATAACATGTAACCAAATACAACGACAAAAAACACTCCTAAAAATATAAATGGTTTATTATGATAAAAATAATTCTTTACACGTTTAAAGCCTTTTAGCTTTTCCCGTTCTTGTTTTTCTTCCTTTATCAANTCGGACTCTTCAATTAGACCTTGCTTTAATTTGATTAGTTCTATTTTTTCTTGCCGGATTCTATCTTGCTCGTTCCTATCCAAATAAATGCATCTCCCTTGGTATATTGTATTGTGGAATGTTAAATGNTNGGTATTTGCCAGTCAATCTCGCCCAGGTTAGCTGATTTCAAAAAAGCATTCGCCTTTGAGAAATGCTTACATCCAAAAAATCCTCCCCATGATGACAACGGGCTAGGATGCACACTTGAAAGCACACAGTGGAGAGAATTAGTTATCTTTGCGGCTTTTGCCTTAGCNGGATTGCCCCATAGAATGAACACAATTGGCGAATCACTTAGATTTAAAATTTCGATTACTTTGTCGGTAAATATCTCCCACCCAATTTTCCTATGCGAATTTGGCGAATTCGCCCTGACAGTAAGCACCGTGTTAAGGAGAAGAACCCCCTGCTTAGCCCACGGCGTTAGATTCCCATTATTAGGAGTATTGCAGCCTATATCGTCCTTAATTTCAGTAAAAATATTGCGTAAAGATGGTGGAATTTTCGTTCCCTTCTTAACCGAAAAGGCTAGTCCGTGCGACTGCCCTTCCCCATGATATGGATCCTGCCCTAAAATCACAACTTTAGTGTCAGCGTAAGAAGTTTGACGAAAGGCGGTAAAGACATCTTCCCAACGGGGATATATGCAATGGGTTTTATATTCTGCATTGAGAAAGGACATTAATTGAGTGAAATATTCCTTNTGAAACTCATCATGCAACAATCCGTCCCAGTCATTCCCTATCTTTATAACCTTAACCACCTCATTTTAAATGACTATCCTAGAATCCTTCATAAAACATATAGAAAGCTAATAGCAATATTACGCTCCCTGTAGTTATTTTTATTACTTTGCTAAAATTTGCGTATTTATTAGATGATGAGATTTGCTTGACGAATCCCATCGATGTTCCGGCGATTAAGGGCAAAATACTGTGCCCAAGCGAATATAGCAACAATAAAATCAAGCCCATTATGACGCTTGCGCCACTTGCGACCATTGCTAGGAGCACGACTAAAACGGGAGTGGAGCACGGTGACGAAAATACACCGCCTATAAGCCCTGCTAAAAATGCACCTATATATCCCTTTTTAGGATTCTTATTGCTATGCCCCGATGCGGGGATGATATTGATAACCTCCCACATTTGCAGAGCCATCACGACCATCAATATCCCAAGTAGAATATACCACCACGCCCCCGCCTCACGCATTAATCCTCCGATTAATGCTAGTGCTATCCCTAGCCCAGTATAGCTGATCGCCGTACCAAGACAAAAAATTAGTGAATATTTAAATGCCTTTTTGCTATCATTGCCTGCATATCCGCCTACATAACCGATTATTAGTGGAATGCTCGATAAACAACATGGCGTAAAAGATGCAATCACACCGGCAATTAGTGCAATTAGCGGTGCCAACCATAGGCTATGCGTCATCAATTCTTTCATCGTATTGAGTAGATTATCTATCATATTTTGACCATCTCTTTCACATGATTAGCGCATATACACCTTAAAATGATTCGTATGCCACATGAATATGACCGCAATTCTCATCATGTTCATGCAATTCGCCAAGACATTGTTTAGCAATAAAAATCCCTATAATAGCAACTATTATAACGGAAATAATTATAATTTTTGACTTCTTCATAAAATGAATACCCCTTAATCCCATTACTTCCCTCTAATATTATCACAACTTAATCCTTCTTGCATGAATTAAGTGTAAAAAAGTATAAGCGGTTGTTGTGTTCCCCGCCTATACTATAAAGTATTTTCCATCACATTGCGTAAAAGAACTGCGTCCAATAATAAGTGTATTGACTATTACTCTTTTCATAATAACCTACACCAATATGAGTATATGAAGGTGACAGTATATTCTTCCTATGTCCTGGAGAATTCATCCATTCTTCAAAAACTTCCTCGGCTGTTTCTTGCCCGGCTGCAATATTCTCGCCCTTTGTGCCGGATTTGATGCCAACATCGTCAGCAACTGTAAAGCAGCTGCTCCCGTCGGGACGTTCATGACTGAAAGATTTGACTATCTCCTTAGCCCTAATTCCGGCGGCTTTATCGCCCTTCTTGCTAGTTTTAAGTGCCTTTAGCCCTTCCTTTTTGCGTGCTTTATTTACAAGTTTCACAACTTGTTCAATTATTTGATCCTCTTCTGTTTTATATGTAGTTGAGGTGGTTGTAGTAGTTGTGGTAGTTGTGGTCGATGTAGATTTGGATTTCTTTGTAGGTTTAGTTGTAGTGGTTGGTTTAGATGTGCTAGTCGACGTTGTGGTAGAATTTAATGTGCTTGCGCTCGTGGAAGCTGAAGTATTCGCATTATGAGAGGTTGATGTTTCCTCGGA
>JGI24707J26582_10001336_pt1 | contig 19301 bp, 20 predicted proteins | sample BioPla1DNA1_FD_26582 | JGI IMG/M metagenome (IMG submission 26582)
AGGAAATTATGAAGATTATCGTATCGGTAGATAAAAATTGGGCTATTGGATATAAGGGGAATTTACTTCAAAGAGTTCCCGAAGACATGAAACAATTTAAAGAAAAGACGTGGGGAAAAGTAGTTGTCATGGGAAGGCTTACCTTTGAATCTTTACCAAAAAAAGAACCTCTTCCTAATAGGACAAATATCATTCTTACCAGGGATAAAGATTATTCTGTAGATAATGCTATTGTTTGCAATTCTATAGAAGAGGTATTTAAGACTACAAAATTTTGTAATGCTGAAGACATTTTTATTATTGGAGGAGAAAAGATATATAAAATGTTTCTTCCCTATTGTTCAAAAGCTTATATAACTAAATTTCATAAAGAATATCCTGCTGATACTTTTTTCCCAAATCTTGATGAAAATAAAAACTGGAGATTGATTGAAAAAAGTGAAGAAAAGAAATATCAAGATCTCAGTTTTGAATACAATACTTATGAAAATTTAAATAAAATATAATTAAATACTATAACAAAAGAGTTTAAAGAATTCTTTTGTTTATTTATTTGCTGAACAAGAATTAGTTAATATTTTTAAAATAATATGACTTTTTGGATATTTATGATATAATAATAAAAATTTTACTATCAAAAGGAGATAGTTATGTTAAAAAAATTTCAATATAATTCACCAGTTATTTTAACATTTAGCTTGATATCTTTTCTTGTTTTATTACTTGGAGTTTTTAGCGGTGGAAGCACTACTGCCTTATTATTTGCAGTATATAGAACTTCTTTAAAGAACCCCTTATTTTATTTAAGATTATTTACTCATGTATTGGGTCATGCTAACATACAACATTTTGTTAATAATTTTATTTTAATTTTATTAATAGGACCTATGATGGAAGAAAAATATGGTTCTAAAAATATGGTTTTAATGATGGTATTTACAGCTTTTATTACGGGGCTAGTTAATGTTATATTTTTTAATAATATGCTACTTGGAGCCAGTGGGATAGTATTTATGCTTATTTTATTAAGTTCTTTTGCAAATATTAAAAAGGGTAGAATTCCTTTAACATTTGTATTGGTAGTGATTATTTTTATTGGGCAAGAAGTTGTAAATGCCTTTACATTACAAGACCAAGTTTCACAGCTTACACATATTATTGGTGGTATTTGTGGAGGCTTATTTGGATATAAAATAAATATTCCTAAAAGTGAATAAGAATTGCTTTTAATTGCTTAGTATAGAATTATTACCATAGTATACTATAATAAGAAAGATGATGAAATAATTATTTTCATCAATCTTAATTGATTTATAAATTAATTAAAGAAACAAGGAGATGGTTTAGATGGAAAACAACAAGGAAATCACTATGGCTGAAATGATAGAGGACATCGATAAATCCATGAAAAAATTAAAAAATGGTGACATCATTAAAGGAAAGGTTATCAAGGTTACTGAAAATGAAGTTTTAGTTAATATTGGATATATGGCAGATGGAATTATTTCTAAAGAAGAATTGTCTGATGATGAAAATATAGACCCAAGAGATATCCTAAAAGCGGATGATGAGATAGATGTGTATGTTTTACAAGTAGATGATGAAGAGGGTAATGTAGTCTTATCAAAAAAATTAGCTGATCAATTAGTAGTATGGGATGAATTAAAAGAACATTATGATACAGGAAAGCCTTTAGAAGTGAAAGTAAAAGAAGTGGTTAAGGGCGGAGTAGTTGCCAACATTAAAGGAGTAAGGGCTTTTATCCCTGCTTCCCAGCTTTCTGTTTATTACGTAGAAGATTTAAATACATACGTTGGGAAAAGCTTAAAAGTTAAATTAATAGACTTTGATAGAGATAGTAGAAAAGTTGTATTATCTGCTAAAGAAATCGAACAGCAAGAAAGAGAAATGAAAAAGAAAGAACTTTGGAAAAGTCTAAAAAGAGGAGAAAAAAGAAAAGGAGTTGTTACCAGGTTAGTTAAATTTGGTGCTTTTGTTGATTTAGGAGGAGCAGAAGGCCTTATACACTTATCTGACTTGTCTTGGAAAAGAATAATGGATCCTTCAGAAGTAGTATCCGTTGGTGATGAGGTAGAAGTGTATGTCATAAATTTTGATGAAAAGAAAGAAAGAATATCCTTAGGATTAAAGGATAAAGCAGAGGATCCTTGGAATAATATAACTGATAATTTCCAAGTAAATGATGTTGTAGAAGGAAAAGTTGTAAGAATTACATCTTTTGGTGCTTTTGTTGAAATTGCACCTGGTGTAGAAGGTTTACTTCATATTTCTCAAATATCTGATAAGCGTATTGGAAAAGTTTCAGAGGTCCTTTCAGAAGGTGATAAGGTTAAAGTTAGAATAACAGAATTAAAAGCTGAAGCAAAAAGATTAAGTTTAAGCATGAAAGAAGCTCAAGAAGATTATACCGAAGAAATCAAAAAGTATAATTTTGCTGAAGATGATGAAGTAACAATTGGAGATGTTCTAAAGGATAAATTAAAAGACTTAAAATTTTAAAATAAAACCCCGGTTATTAACCGGGGTAATTTTTTTAGATTTTAAGCTTATTAGAAAAATTATTACAGGGTTTTTGAATAATGTAGTTCTACTTCTTTTCTAAAAGGAGCAAAACTTTCTTCTGAGTATTGTATTCCTTCTTTACTTGTATAAAGAAGAAGAGGACTATTATCAACAATATAGTATAAAGAAGAAATATTTGTATTGGGATTATATACATATAAATAACTACTTACTAATTTTTGTGAATGAACTCTTTCTTTTTCAAGTCTAAAAATATTAATAAATTCTAATGGAACTTCACTTTCATCAGGTATTTCAATTGGATAATCTGAAGGGATAGCATCGCTTTTTACTATTGCTTTAATCATTTCATCCATCGAAACAGTAGTTTTATTATCTACATTCCCAGATATAGTATTAAACCCTGCAAAAGCAAATAAAATAATAAATAAACCTACAAACAACCAAATAAATCTCTTACTATTGTTTTCGTTCATAGTTAAATACCTCCAAGTTGATAGTAAGCCTTTTAAAGACTACGACTAAAAGTATAACAATTTTATTATATAAATTCAATGACTCATATATTATTTTTAAAAAAAATTAAATAAACATGCTTGAAATCCATGGAAAATACTGGTAATATATTAATTAATTTACATTAATTAACAATGGGGGATTTAGATATGAGGGTATTAAAAAGTTTAGTTAAATATTTATTGCTTATTTTATTTTCAACTTTCATGTCCTTAAATGTATTAGCCGAAGAAGTAAAATCACCTGAAAATAAAGAGCAATTAAATATAAGTTTAGAAGAATGTATGAAAGAAATAATTAATATAATTGATGAAAAGTCAAATGAAAACCTAGATGATTATCTTTTAGAAGGAGAAAGAAGAGGCTATCTTAAAGGAATAATAAATAGAAATAAGGATGAACTTGTTACAAGGCTTATGTTAGCTAGGATAATATCTAATGTTTTTGCCATTAAGCCAATATATTCTAAGGATATTCTTTTTGATGATTTAAAAAATTTTCCTGATGCAGAATATATTAAAGCAGTATATACAGAGTATTTAATGGAGGCTATTGATGAGAATAATTTTTATCCAAGTCAAAAAGTTTCTAAAAGCGAATTTAACACCATATTAGAAAATATAAAAAAATATCATATAAATCCTAATGCTTATAAAGAAGAAAGCAAAAGCAATTCTAGTTCAAAAAAAGAAGAAAAGATAAAAAAATTATTGTCTATGACAAATTATAATACTCCAAAGAAAAAACTTGCTCCAGGTGCTACTATAGGTTTCTTAGAAAAAGGAATTGCACAAGCATTTATAAATGACTACCATATACCAAGCTTTTCATACAATAACTCTTCTATGATACTTTTGAGTGATTTAAATAACTATGGATTTGATATAATCTGGGATGAGCAAAACAAGAAAGTTTCCATATATGAAAACAAAAACAAGGCAATTACAGCCTTAGCTGAAGAAGAAATAAAAAAGCGAGAAGAGCTCTATACTGGCAGCCCACTTCTTTATACTAATATAGCTGTATATATAGGAAATAGAAAGATTCCTTGCTACTTAGCAAATAATTCAACCTTTATATATATCAATGATTTAAATATTTTTGGTAATTTAAATTGGGATAACACTAATAAAGTCATTAGTATTCAAACAACAAATAACTTTGAAAATGATGGATTAGGAGTTGAATTAACTAATAATAAAGTTATTAACTATAATGAAGAAACAGTAGATTTAAATATGGTTCATCTTTGGTATGATGAAAAGGCTAATAAAGTAAATACTGTAGAAGATAGTGTTTACGGAATTCCTTCAGGAGATTTTATAGAATTTAATTTAGCAAAATATGATTTGTATGAAAAAAACTATCATTTAGGTACGATAATTAAAAATACAAATTTAAAAGAAAATCCTTTTTATGAGCGCGAATTAAACTATATACAATCAAAAAAAATTATCGATTATACATGTAAGCTTTATAAAAACCCTGAAGAAGAACTTTTAGACCTTGTAAAACCTTCAATTATTATAGGAACCATGAAGAAAAATGCAGGTGTTTTTGTTAAGGATGAAAAGGTTGAAATATTATATGCTGAAGCTGGTTCATGGTATCAGTGCAGAAGTACTACAACTAAAAAAGAAGGCCGTATACCTTGGGGCTCAGTTTCGATACCAAAAGATCCACCTACTAATAAGAAACGTATGACTAAAGAGCAGCTTGAGGCTTATGTTAAACTAAAGGCTTTTACAAGTAGTACAAATTATTTTGTATGGACTGATTTAGATAGACAAATGACTTATGTATTTAAAAAAGAAAATAATGAATGGAAACTTATCCGTAGTATGCAATGCTCTACTGGAAAAAATATTACCCCTACTCCAAGAGGCTTTTTCACCATAAAAGAGCGGGGTGCATATTTTGGAAAGGGTTATATGTGCAAAAACTGGGTTCAAATATGGGGGGATTACTTATATCATTCAATTTTATTAGATGAAACCGGAACTTATGTATTAGAAGGCAATGTCTTAGGCAAGAGAGCTTCTCAAGGCTGTATCAGATTTTCTCTTGAAGATAGCAAATGGTTTTATGATACAATTCCAAAAAACACAAGCGTATGGATCAACTGATGTTTTTTTCCATGTCTAATATCTTTTTAGAAATCTTAACTTTTTCATATATTTCTTTGTAGGCCTGGGAGTCGAGTTCTTCAATATAGTTTTTAGTATAATTTTTAGAACTTATTCCCTTAGAGATTACAAAATCAACAGCTTTATTATAAGCTACTGCAGCATTAATAGGAGAGGAATAAGTGCCTATGGTCCAACTACCATATATATTAATTCGTGCTACAAAGACCATCCTGCCTCTCCTAAATTCTTTGCGAACACCATGGTAGGAATTAATAACTTCAATATTATAGTGTCTAAAGTCATAATAATCGCCATTTTTAAAGCGGTAATCTAAACCTTTTACAGCAAAATTTCTTATGCCATAGCGGTTAAGAATATTTTGTTGTAAGCCCCAGTCATTAACATAAAAGTATCCGCCTTTTTTATGTATTTTATGGGAAGCATAGTAGAATAAATCATCTGTATCAAATTTAAGCTCAATATCTGGGCTTAAAAAATAAGAAAAATAATATTTATGGAGATAGATAGGATTACCAAAATAATATCCGTTGTCTCGAAAATTACAAAGAATTACCCATTTTTCGAAAGAAAGAGTTCTCTTTTTATTATAATCTTTAAGATTATAACGCTTATTAAATACTATATCATAAGCTTCCAAGTAAGCTTTATTTGCTAGTTTGGGGTTATCAAAGCTCCCCAGACTAATATGTTTATTTTTATAAGTAATGGATGAGCGAAAATATGCTTCTCCATTTTTTTTATATGCTTTAAAAACACCTTTCATGAGATTCCCTCCAAGGCTTTAAAAGCTATTTTCTGATATAATAATAACATAGAGGGAAATAATAATAAAGAATTAGGCAAAAAGTATTTGATTACTATGCATTGATGAGAAACACACTTGACACGAACGTCTGTTTGAATTACTCTTATTAGTAAGAGAAAGATGGGGAGATGACTATATCTATGGGGAAAAAGAAGAATAACTATGGAAATGACAGTATTTCCCTTTTGAAGGGAGCTGACAGGGTTAGACTTAGACCAAGTGTCATATTTGGCTCTGACGGTCTTAAAGGATGTCAGCATGCAGTTATTGAAATATTAGCAAATTCTATCGATGAAGCCAGGGAAGGCTTTGGAAAACGAATCGAAGTAACAGTATTTAAAGATTTTTCTATTATGATAAAAGACTACGGTAGAGGTATACCTTTAGATTATAATGAAAAAGAAGAACGTTATAATTGGGAATTAGTTTTTTGTGAATTATATGCTGGGGGCAAATATGAAAACAACACAGGAGAAAACTATGAATATAGCTTAGGCTTAAACGGTCTGGGTTGTTGTGCTGCCCAATACAGCTCCGAATACATGGATGTTACAGTATATAGAGACGGTTTTAGGTATGATTTACACTTTGAAAAAGGCTATAACGTAGGAGGCATGAAAAAGGAAAAGTGTGATTATGAGTCTACAGGAACAATCATAAAGTGGAAGCCAGATATAGAAGTTTTTACGGATATTAAAATACCTATTGAATTTTTTAAAGAAACTCTAAAAAAGCAAGCAGTAGTAAATGCAGGTGTAGTATTTGAATTAACCGATGAAGCTACTGGTGAGAAATACGAATATTGCTATAAAAACGGAATCCTTGATTATATCAACGAAATAAATGAAGATAAAGGCTTTAGTTCAATTCAATTTTATGAACATGAAACAAGTGGAAGGGACAGAGAAGATAAGCCCGAATATAAAGTAAAAATGCAGATAGCTTTTGTTTTTAATAATGATATAAACATCTTGGAATACTATCATAATTCTAGTTTTTTAGAATATGGTGGTTCTCCTGATAAGGCAGTAAAAAGTGCCTTTGTGTATGCCATAGACCAATATTTAAAAGCTGAAAAAAAATACAATAAAAATGAAAAGAAAATAACCTTTACGGATGTAGAAGACAGTTTAATTTTAGTAAGTAATTCTTTTTCTACTATTACTAGCTACGAAAATCAAACTAAAAAAGCTATTACCAATATTTTTATCCAGGAAGCCATGACTAGCTTTTTGAAAAAACAATTAGAAATATATTTTATAGAAAATAAAGATGAAGCAGAAAAAATAGCTAAACAAGTATTGATTAATAAAAGAAGCCGTGAAAAAGCTGAAAAAACCCGTATTGATATCAAAAAACATCTAGGTGGTAAAGTAGATGTTGTAAATAGGGTTAAGAAATTTGTTGATTGCAGAACTAAAGATGTATCAAAAAGAGAATTATATATCGTTGAAGGAGATTCAGCTTTAGGTTCTTGTAAACTAGGAAGAAATGCGGAATTTCAAGCAATTATGCCTGTTAGAGGTAAAATACTAAATTGTTTAAAAGCCGATGATAATAAAATTTTTCAAAGTGAAATCATTACAGACCTTTTAAAAGTCTTAGGTTGTGGTGTAGAATTTACTAATAAATATAATAAAGATCTTTCAAATTTTGATTTAAAAAAATTAAATTGGGACAAAATTATTATTTGTACCGATGCAGACGTTGACGGTTATCAAATACGGACCTTGATTTTAACAATGCTCTACAGGCTTGTACCTACTCTAATAAAAGAAGGTAAGATCTATATTGCAGAGACTCCCTTATATGAAATAAGGACAAGCAAAAAGGCTTATTTTGCATATAATGAAGAGGAAAAAAGGAAGATTTTATCTCGTATTAAAACAAACTATACGATTCAACGTTCTAAGGGCTTAGGGGAAAACGACCCTGACATGATGTGGGAAACAACCATGGACCCCGAAACAAGAAGACTAATACAAGTAGTCCCTGATGATATAAATGAGACTAAAGAAATATTTGAAATTCTTTTAGGGGATAATTTAACTGGAAGAAAGGAATATATATCAGAGTATGGTCATCTTTATTTAGACCATACGGATGTTGTATAATACTTTAAACTGAAGGAGTAAAAACATGGGGGAAATAATTACTACTACAGAAAAGATAACAGAGACCTTAAAGAAAAATTATATGCCTTATGCTATGAGTGTAATAGTTTCCCGGGCAATCCCTGAAATTGACGGTTTTAAGCCAGCTCATAGAAAATTACTTTATACAATGTATAAAATGGGATTACTTAAAGGAAACAGGACTAAATCTGCTAATATAGTAGGACAGACTATGCGTCTTAATCCTCACGGTGACCAAGCCATATATGAAACTATGGTTAGGCTTACAAGCGGTTCAGAATCCTTGCTAGTTCCCTTTATTGATTCTAAAGGTAACTTTGGGAAGCAATATTCAAGGGATATGGCATATGCTGCACCTAGGTATACAGAAGCTAAACTAGAGCAAATATGTGAAGAGCTATTTAAGGATATTGATAAAGATACAGTAGACTTTATTGATAACTATGACGGGACTATGAAAGAACCCCTTCTTTTACCTACAACCTTTCCCAATATTATCGTAAATCCAAATCAGGGAATAGCTGTAGGAATGGCTAATAATATTTGTTCTTTCAATTTAAGAGAAGTTTGCAAGGCTACAATAGCTTATTTAGAGAATGAAAAAATAGATATTTCTAAATATATAAAGGCTCCTGATTTTCCGACAGGCGGAAAAATAATATACAATGCAGAAGAAATGGACGAAATATTTCAAACTGGGCGTGGATCTTTTAAGGTAAGGGCAGTTTATAATTTTGATTCAAAAAACAATGCAATCGAAATAACTGAAATTCCTTATACCACAACGGTAGAAGCTATTATTGATAAATTAGTAAGCTTAATAAAATCAGGCAAAATTAGAGAAATAAATGATATTAGGGATGAAACAGATTTAGGGGGATTAAAAATAACTTTAGATTTAAAAAGAAATACAGACCCCGACGATTTAATGAGAAAACTATACATCCTTACTCCTTTAGAAGACAGTTTTGCCTGCAATTTTAATATTTTAATAGATGGACACCCAAGAGTAATGGGAATAAAAGAAATTCTTCATGAGTGGACTAAATTTAGAATAAACTGTATCAGAAGAAGAACCCAATATGATATTAATAAAAAATCAGAAAAAAGACATCTGCTACTAGGTCTAGAAAAGATTCTACTAGACATAGACAAAGCTATTAAAATAATCAGGGAAACAGAAAAAGAAAAAGAAGTAATTACTAATCTGATGAAAGGCTTTAAAATTGATGAAGTCCAAGCTGAATATGTAGCAGAAATTAAACTTAGAAATCTAAACAAAGAATATATTTTAAATCGTACCAAAGAAATAGATGCCATTAACAAAGAATTAAAGAACTTAAATGAATTACTAAAAGACGAAAAAAAGATTAAAAAACTAATTGCTTTAGAACTTGAAAATGTTTCAAAAAAATATGGACAAGCAAGAAAAATTAAAATCATCGCAGAAGAAAAAATCGAAACAGTTTCAAAAGAAGACTTTATAGAAGACTATAATTTAAAAATCTTTTTAACCAAACAGCAATATATTAAAAAGATTTCCTTAGTATCTCTTAGAGCTTATTCAATACAAGAACTAAAAGAAGGCGATGAAATTGTCCAAGAAATAGAGACAACTAACAAATCCGAGCTCTTACTATTTTCTGATAAGCAAAATGTTTATAAGATAAAAGCCTATGAACTAGAAGACACAAAAGCCAGCAGTCTTGGAGATTTTATTCCTAACATCTTAGAATTAGAAGAAGATGAAAACATTATCTTTGTTACTGCAGCAAATGATAAATATGAAGGTGATTTACTGTTTGCCTTTGAAAATGGTAAGTTAGTAAAAGTTCCTTTAAGATTTTATGAAACCAAGCAAAACAGAAAAAAACTAATTAATTGCTTTTACGGTCGTTCAAAATGTATTGCAATCCTTCACATCATTGAAGACATAGATATTTTATTAATGAGAAATGATAAAAAAGCTGCCCTTATAAATACAAGTTTAGTTTTAAAGGGTAAAAGCAAAAAAGCAGCCGGTAACCAAGCAATAAAATTAACGAAGAAAACTTGCTTAGAATCTGTATTGCTGCCAGAAGATTTTTCAGATAAAAACATAGAAGAATACCGGGCAACTTCTATTCCTGCAAAAGCCGTATCTACTTACACTCAAATAGAACTTAACTTATAGAAAGGTACTGATTTTAATGAAGAATGATGTAAAAGAAATATTGTTTAATGAAGAAGAAATAGCTAAAAAGGTAAAAGAATTAGCAAAAAAAATTACTGAAGATTACAGGGGAAAAGACCTAACTGTAATAGGAATTCTTAAAGGTTCCAATATTTTTATGGGAGACTTAATAAGAAAAATAGATATTCCCCTTCAAATTGACTTTATGGTGGTATCTAGCTACGGTCAATCAACAGAAAGCAGCGGAATCGTTAGAGTCATAAAAGACTTAGATTATAGCATAGAAGGCAAAAATATTTTAATTGTGGAAGATATTATTGACACAGGACTTACCCTTGCTTACTTAAAAGAAATACTATTAAAAAGAAAGCCACAATCCGTAAAGATTTGTTCTTTACTTGATAAACCCGCAAGAAGAAGAGTTGATTTAGAAGTAGACTATATAGGCTTTGAAACACCTGATGAATTTATAGTAGGCTATGGAATAGACTATAGCGAAAAATATAGAAATCTTCCGTATATAGCTGTATTAAAAGATGAAGTATATAATAAGTAAGTGATATAAATTACTATGGCTAGAAGATAGTGTAAATATTAATAATTCGAAATCTGTAAAAGACTGAGTTCTGTTTGGAATAGAACTTAGTCTTTTTTTGTATTTTATATAAAACTTATAATTGTAGAAAAATTGTTGAAAATACAAAAATTATTAGCTAGAATTAAAATGATGAAAAAATATACATAATTGTTAGAAAAGTAAATTACATGCATTTCTTATACAGTTATGTATATGAATTAAAGCATTGAGGAGGTTTTTACAAATGAAAAAGGCTTTATCAATTTTACATAGAACCCAAAGGAAAAACAGAATTTACTTATGATGACGTTGGACGAATAAAAACCGTACTAGAACCTGACGGAAAAATAACCAGTTATACTTATGACAGCTACGGAAACAGAAAAACTCAAAGAACAGAAGGAGAAGGGCTTTTAGTAGATATACAATACATCTATGATAGTAGTAATCGTTTAGTAAAAACCATAGAAATGAAAGACAACACCGTCATTAATACAGAATACAACTATGATAATAATGGGAATCAAACATCTGTAAAACAACTAAGTAGTGAAGGTAATAAAACATCTACATACGAATATGACGGCTTTAACCAAATGGTAAAATCCAAAACCCCAGAAGGCAAGAGCTTAACCTGTAACTATGACGCCCAAGGTTTAAGAGTATCCAAAACAGTAGATGGAAAGACCACAAACTATTACTACCGCTATAGCAGTGTAATCCTAGAAAAAACAGACACAAGTTCAATAAGAAATGTAGTAGGAGTAAATATAATAGCAAGAAAAAACCAAGAAGACATCTTATATTATATTTATAACGGTCATGGTGATGTAATAGAAATGCAATCTGCTGGAGGAAGTATAGTTAACGAATACGACTATGATATCTTTGGCAACCCAATCCTAGAAAACGAAGCAGAAGGTAAAGAAAACCCATACCGATATGCAGGTTATTATTGGGATAAAGAAACAGAATACTACTACCTAAGAGCAAGATACTATAATCCAGAGACAGCAAGATTTATAACAGAAGACAGCTTCAAGGGATATTATGATGATCCTTTGAGCCTGAATTTGTATACCTACTGCATGAATAGTCCGATAAAATATTGGGATCCAGATGGTCGCTATTATGTGCCAGACCCGGTTACAGGAGAAAAAATACATGCATCGGAATGGGAGAGTAGAAGGAATTTTAGAGTTAAAGTCCGAGATAGTCAAGGAAGAGGAGTTTCTGTAAGTACTGGGGTCAGTGCATATGATTGGGCACTCCAAAACAAAGTTAATAAGGGGACGGGTAAGACTCTTATTACTGCTCAACATCTAATTGATATAGGTTGGAACAAGAGGAATATTGATATCGATGAAATAAATAGGATCCTCGTAAAATATGAGATTAATACAACAGAACGTATTCAGCATTTTATAACACAAGTTACATATGAATCTGGATATGGTAAGTATACTAGAGAAGGGGAATACTTATTAGATCCACCATATAATTTTACACAAGAAAAATATGAAGCTTATTATAATAAAAAGTCAAATTATAAATATAAAGATAGAGGAGTTGGATATATACAAACTACTTTTAATTATCAGCATAAATTTTTTGCTATTGATATGTTTAGAGAAGAATATCCGCAATATGAATTAAGTAAAGTGGCATATAATCATCCTGAAGCAATTGACCCAGTATATAATGAGATGCTTAAAATTGCTAAGAATAATAATCTTAATATCAAACATATTACAGATATAAATGATTTAGGTACAGATTATATTGCAAAGAACTATTCATGGGAAATAACAGGTTGGTGGTGGAAGCAACATAATGCCAACGAATTAGTAGACAATTCAAAACCAGGAGATGTAGATTCTGTAAGTAGATTAGTAAATAAGTATGATACACCATCGTTTTCGGCTAGAAGAGACATTTATAAAAAGGTAATCGATTATATTAAATAGATGGGAGGAGAACATTTGAAATTTCGATTTGTTTATTTATGTGTTACACTAATATTTCTGTCAACTTCTTGTGGTAACAAAGATAAAGATATAGAACCATTTGTAGTAACAGGAAAAAATGAAACACAGACTCTTGATAATTTAAAGGTGACAAGAGATGATAATTTAACATCAGAAAATCATTTTCAACATTATACTAATTTTATTCTTTCTACTGAAAGCATCATAAGAAAAGGATATCTAACAAACATTGAAGTCTATTATCCACAATTATATATGTTATCATCTGAAAATAGTGATACTGAATTGAAAGCATCTTTTGATAAAGTAAATAAGCTTATTACAGATAAAATATTTTATAACGAAATGGTAACGATATATACAAAGCCATTTGGAGCAAATATAAAGAGCAATGTAACAGTACTTAATGAAGAGATTATTAGTATTTCCTTTGAAGGAAATGTCAATGATGATGGAGTGTATCATCAATTATTATCATCCTTAACATACGATATTAATAGTGGAGAGGTTTTGTGTTTGTTTGATGTAATAACAAGCGAACGTTTACTTGAACTACTTACCATTGAAAATTTAGAGATATATCCAAATGATTTTGCCGATAAGAAAGAACTTTTTAAAGAAATATTTATTGAAAAGATTAAAAATGCAAAGGACACCGGAGAAGGTGTAAATAATTTTTATCTCACTGATAAGAATATTGTTTTGTACACAGACTTATCACCAAATCTTAATGAAATGATACAATTAATAATACCCTATACATACTAGACTCATAATATGATATTAGAAATCCGGCAAGCCAATAAAAGGTAAGCCGGGTTTTCTTTCTGTAAATACTTGACAGGTGTATTACAAGGTGATACAATATAAGCATAAAGAAATACGAGAGGGATGAACATGACTACAGAAAAAGATAGTATGTTAAGAGTAAGGCTTACACAAAAGTAATCAGATGAACTGGATTCCATCATAGCTGAATTACAAGCACAGATGCCAGAAGCAAGTGTTACCACATTAAGTATAGCCAGATACTCACTAGAGAAGTATGTAAGTGATTATATTGCTAAGCGAGATGTAGACAAGGTTTTTATCGAAATAGATACTTCAGATGCAACAGATGATGATATTAAAAATATTTATAATCTTATTTCTAAGATGCTAGATGATGCAGAGGATATTTCTAACTATAATAATTAATCTTTACTTGAGAGTAAGGTGTTATCATCAAGATTATCAACTGAAAGGGAACATCACAAGTAATAAAATACTCGGGTGAGAATGGTATAAAGATTATAATACATGAAGTGACTGATGAAAATGGAAGAATAATTCATAGAGATTTTGATGCTGTAAGAATTGAATCTGGTCAATTAATTCATAAAAAATAGTGAGGTGAATTTGATGACTAAAAATGAAATTATAAAAATTTTAAGTGATATAATTAACAATTTTTTAGAAAGTAAAATTGATACTGACGAAGTTATTGAGCAACTCATTACAAGAATTAATCCTTTAGATATATATGAACTTGACGATGAACTTTTAATAACAGACTGTTATTTTGCAATAAAACATTTGGTGGAAGAAGGATATGAAACAACTATAAGAGAGCTCGAATATTTTAAAGAATGCTTCGAAGGACAACGGCTTTATAATATCAATGATAAAAATGAGTTTATTTTAGATTGTTAGATAATGTTTTGAGACCACACGATTTGGACTAGTGTGGCCTATCCTTTGTTAATACTTGATCCATCTATTGCATTTATGATATTATTATGATATCATAATGATACAAGAATAATATATAAAGGAGGAGCCTATGCAAGAGAAAATTTTAAAAGCAAAACCTGGAATGCCTTTTGTAGTACTTTTTATTTTACTATACCTTGCTGCAATTGCCTTCATAATTATAGGCGGAAATCTCTTAAGCAATCAGGTAACAGCCGGTGCCATCTTATTAGCTATTGGTATTATTTGGACGATGATTGGTTATATACCTTTTTTTGGATTTAAGATCATTAAGCCTCAAGAAGCGTTAGTTCTGACTGTGTTTGGAAAGTACACAGGAACTTTAAAAGAACCTGGTTTTTATTTCGTTAATCCATTTTCAGTAGCAGTTAATCCTGCTTATAAAACTCGACTTGGACAAAGCGATGATGTTGCAACTGTTTCCGTACCTAGTGTTAAAGTTGAAGGAGTTAGTCTTCAAAGCAATTATGTAAGCAAAAAAATATCTCTTAAAGTTATGACATTAAGTAACAGAAAACAAAAAATTAATGATGCCTTAGGTAATCCTGTAGAGGTAGGCATTGCTGTAGCATGGAGAGTTGTAGATACTGCTAAGGCAGTATTTAATGTAGATAATTATAAAGAATATCTTTCTCTCCAATGTGATGGTGCATTAAGAGATATCGTACGTATTTATCCCTACGATGTTAATCCTGGCATTGATACTACTGGAGATGGTGAACCTGATGAAGGAAGTCTTCGTGGGTCTAGTAAAGAAGTAGCTGAACGTATAAGAGATAAAATTCAAAGTAAAGTAGAAAATTCAGGCATTGAGATTTTAGAAGCACGCATTACTCATCTTGCTTATGCTCAGGAAATTGCTTCAGCTATGCTCCAAAGACAACAGGCAAGTGCTATTATTGATGCAAGAAAGATGATAGTTGATGGTGCTGTTGGTATGGTGGAAATGGCTTTGGAGATGCTTAATGAAAAAGAAGTAGTAGAACTTGACGAGGAGCGTAAAGCTGCCATGGTATCTAATCTTTTAGTTGTTCTTTGTGGCAACAGGGATGCCCAGCCCATAATTAATAGTGGTAGCTTGTACTAAAAATGGCTAGCAAAAAGCAAATCCCTTTACGTATATCTTCAAAGCTATATGAAGAGATAGCTGCCTGGGCAGAGGAAGATTTTCGTTCCATAAATGGTCAAATAGAATACCTTCTTACAGAATGTGTTAAACAAAGAAAAAAGAATGGAAGGCATATTCCGGAAGACATAGGTAAAAAAGAAGAATAAATAGAAACTAGGGTGTACACAGATACTTGGTTATATAACCAAGCATCTGTGTATTTTTGTATTAGCCAGAATCAGTAGCCAAAAAAGAAGATGGAACAGTTTAGACAAATAAGAATCACTTTATAATAAAGTTTTGTTAGTAGGGTGTTGTCTATTTATTTATACCGCCTTTTATGTTTAAAAAAAGTAGAGTATAATGTTGTAGGAAAATTAATTAAAATATTACTAAACAATTATTTTGATAATAAGATGGAAATAGATATATAAATATAAAATTAAAGATGAGGAAGAAGAGCCAATGAGAGTATTTATTGCCATTGATTTTAATAACAGATTAAAAGATTATTTGAAAGAAAAGCAAGATGAATTGAGAAAATATTGCACCAAAGGTAATTTTACTCATAAGGAAAATTTTCATCTTACTATTGTTTTTATAGGAGAAGTTAATGAGGGAGAAATTATAAAAATAAAAAAGTAATGGATGATACAGCAACGCAAATTGAAGAATTTACCCTTAGTCTTAGTGATTTTGATTATTTTAAAAGGCTAGGAGAATATATTCCTTGGATTGGTTTAGATGGAGAATTATCTAGTTTAAATAATTTATATAGTAAGCTTTATTCTCAACTTAAGTCTATTGGTTTTTCATTAGAAGAAAGGCCTCTAAAGCCTCATATTACTTTAGGAAGAAGGGTTCAGTTTAATAAGCCAAGCCAAATAATTAAGAAAGACTTTTTAATTGAGAAATTAAATATTCAGGTTTCTTCGATGGTTCTTATGGAAAGTGCTAGGATAAATAATAAATTAACTTATAGACTGATCTATGAAAAGAGCTTGGAATAAAGGATAAAAAAGTAAGGCATGGGAGGTTAGAAATTAGTAAATAGAAGTAAGAAAGCTTAGTGACAAAGAATATGACAAATATAATAGAATAAAATGTATTGTTTTTTGAAAATCTTGCTATTATAATATAGTGAGGTTTATTATAGATTATTTTATTATAATTTTTAATAACAAAGGAGAAAGATATGGATAAAAACCCTGTTGTAAACATTTTTATGGAAGATGGAAGTCAGATGAAAGTGGAATTATACCCTGATATAGCACCTAATACAGTTAATAATTTTATTTCTTTAGTTAAAAAAGGATTTTATGACGGTTTGATTTTTCACAGAGTCATAAAAGGCTTCATGATTCAAGGAGGAGATCCTCAAGGAACTGGAATGGGTGGACCTGGTTATAGCATTGAAGGTGAATTTAAAATGAATGGCTTTGATAATAATCTTAATCATACCAAGGGAGTTATTTCTATGGCTAGAGCACAAAATCCGGATTCTGCAGGCTCACAATTTTTTATTATGCACGAAGATTCTCCACATTTAGACGGTCAATATGCTGCTTTTGGTAAAGTGATTGAAGGAATAGAAGTAGTTGATAAGATAGCTAATGTAGAAACTGATTATTTTGATCGTCCAATAGAAGAACAAAAAATTAAATCTATGACCGTAGATACTTTTGGTAAAGAGTATCAAGAACCAGTTAAAATTTAAAGTATAAAAACAAGTAATTTTAAAACTTCTCTTTAATATAAGATTAATCTTTTTTTAGTGTGCAGTTTTTTGCACACTTTTTTTCTTTAAAAAGTTACGTTAAAAAACTTCCAAAATGGCAACAATAATAAAAAAGATTTTGGGAGTTGGTAGATTTGGCTAAGTACGATAATGCAAAAGCCATGAGGGAGTTAAGAAAGAGAAGAAAAGAAAGAAAGTTATGTACTCGATGTGGAAAGCCTGTCTTTGGTGAAAATGTTCAGTGTGATGCATGTAGGGAATACTGTAAGATGTATGCATTGCTTCATCCAAAGGAAAAAGTAATCATTAGAAATTTAAAAAGCTGGGAAGTCAAAAATAAAAAACTTTATGACATTCTTATAAATAAACGGATTACTATTCCACAATTAGCACAGATGATTGGTGTATCTGCAAGAAGTGTAGATAGGTGGGTGTTTGAAGGTTCTCTTCCTAAAATAGAAAACAGAGAAAAGGTTAATACTTATTTAAATATTGAAGTCTTTGAACTAGATTAGTAGTTTTTTATAAATTTTTAAATTTTAATTTCTATATTTTTTTAATAAGTGTTATAATGTATTGGTATTATTTACTACGGAGGTTAATTATGTGTTTAAATACAGTATTATTTGATTTGGATGGGACTCTTTTGCCTATTGATATGGATAGTTTCATGAGTATATATTTCGGAGAAATGGGGAAAATATTTATGGATATCGTAGACCCAAAAGAATTAATTTCTAATGTTTGGAAGGCTACCGAAGAAATGATGAACAACAACGAACAAAGAACTAATGAAGAAGTTTTTATGGAAGCCTTTGAAAAACATATGGGTAGGGATATCTCAATTTTTAAAGAAAGACTAGAATCTTTTTATGATGAAGAATTTATGAAGGTAAAAGAGGCAACAGGAGATGCTCCTTTAATGAGAAAGGCAGTTAATCTTTTAAAAGATAAGGGATATGATATGGTTGTTGCAACCAACCCTCTTTTTCCTAAAAAAGCTATTCTTCATAGAATAAGATGGGCAGGTTTTGAGCCTAATGACTTTAAGTATATCACATCTTATGAGGAAAGCTGTTACTGTAAACCTAATATTAAATTTTATGAAGAAGTTCTTAAAAATATTAATAAGAGTCCTAAGGAATGTATAATGGTAGGCAATGATGAAAAAGAAGATTTAGTAGCAGGCAAATTAGGAATAAAAACTTTTTTAATTGAAGATTATATTATTAAAAGAAAAGATTATAAAGTTTTGCCTACACACCGAGGAAAATATGAAGATTTTTATAATTTTGCATATGAATTACCAGAAATATCATAAAAATACTCTTGTATAGTTCGTACAAAAACACTACAGTATTTGATATTGTCATATGCAAAAACACAATAAATAGTTTAGAAATTAAAATACTTTATAGTAAAAATTACAGTACAATTAATCTAACTTATAAAAAATAAAAATATTTTTCATAAAAACCGTTGACAGCGGATAAAATGTGTGGTACTGTAAAAATAGGCTTTACGCCAAATAAATTATTGTTTTGGAGGATTTTAAATGAAAAAAGGCACAGTTAAATGGTTTAACGCAGAAAAAGGATTTGGATTTATTTCTGTCGAAGGAGAAGATGATGTATTCGTACATTTTTCTGCTATCCAAGGAGAAGGATTCAAAACTTTGGAAGAAGGTCAAGCAGTAGAATTCGACGTTGTCGAAGGTGCTAGAGGACCTCAAGCAGCGAATGTATCTAAATTATAATAATTATATAATTTAAATATATCGCTACACAATACCACCCAATGGGTGGTATTTTTATT
>JGI24707J26582_10001339_pt1 | contig 19277 bp, 14 predicted proteins | sample BioPla1DNA1_FD_26582 | JGI IMG/M metagenome (IMG submission 26582)
AAATAATACACCTTTAATAAGCCTGCTTTTTGTCTTGACAATGTGGTCCACCTTACTTTTTTACTTCGCGGTCGTTTCAATCCCTCATAGGTAAGCTACAAACGCTTCTACTGAAGACAAATGTTTTTAGCAAGAGGGAATTCCCCAGTTTTGCGAAGGTTTTCTCCAGGAACCGGTGGGAAATGTTTTACACTATTTCCGACTGCCTCATGCGGTAGCTCTGTCCATCGAAGATCAATGGGTAGGCTATGATGTATCAATCTATCTATAATTGCGACCATCATCTGTTCGTTGCAGAACATACTCCCCCCAACGGCGGAACTCTAGGTTCGTCGTTATTATCGCGCTTATGCGTTCGTAACAATCGAAGATGGGAGGTAGGACAGTCATCTTTACAAGCAGGTGGCTGTTTGCGTACCCTAGGGATGTTGAGTAGATGTGGCAACCTGCATTTAAATTGAACTTGGCGTATGCGTTGGTCTTGACTATAACGTAGGTTGCTACCTCGTAACAACTCTCGGTCAACTTTAGCATGCTGTAGTGATCTTAGTTAAAGAGGCTGCCTGTGAATGACTCATACCTGTAATGCCTTCGGCACATGTCCTCATCGCATAAATCCAAAAGCCTTCGGTTAAATTCCTCACATCTTTCAAAACGTGGCGCAGGGACCAGGAAGTTACGCCTGTGGTAGACGACTTTGCTTTCTACGCTTCCGCTCTCGTGTCCTAAAGGTTAGTATTATAAAATATCGCCTCAAAACCGTAGTGCTGTTTGAACCTCAAGAAAAATTGCGGGAGTATCCTCTCTTCTTTTTTTTGGTGAACTTGACTATAACAGTGGTGTTGTTGAACCATATCCTTTGAGGTATTCTAGGTTTTCTCCCTTGAAAAGCTGCATGTAGCCTGAGTTGCTGTAAGAAAAGGATAGGTTCAGGTGATATCCGTGTAACAAGGCCCCATTCTCGTAGAAGTCTGCCTCACCGAAATCTGCCTGTGCCTCTCCGGGGATATAAATGTGCTTTTTCATCATGGTCGCATAGCTTACTATGGTATGATAAGAGCAGTTAAACTTTTCTTGGTATTTTTCGTGCAACCTCTTGTAAATCCTTTTGGCGGTATGCCTCTGCTTACGCCTGGCCTTTTTATCTTCTTCAAGCCAGATGTCTATATCCGCCTTAAAGGGCTCCAGCTTGGGAAATGGCCTTTTAACACCACTAGTTTTGACCTTCACATTTCAGTCGTCCTGTCGTATGTATTTTCTTATGGTCTTTCGGGCTACCTTAAACTCCCTGGATATCTCGCTTATGGTTTTGTCTTTCATGAAAAAAGGCCCTTCTGACATCATTGATTTAGGTCATTGTGAGCATCCTCCGCTTTCTCCCTTACAGTCTTTTATTTCCCTAACTACAAGGGCAAAGGTATCTTAGGGTGCCTGCAATGACCTTTGCATTTCAAGGGACTTTAGGGTTGCGAAAGTGGGGAATTTATTTTGCAACATTGTCCCTTTTTATTTTGCTATAAACAGCTAAATTTCAAACAGGGGGTAGGTACTTTAATTGTAAGGATTGAGATAATAGCCTCCTCGCTGAAGGCTATTAGCACAAGCCAACTCATTTAAGCTTTTCTACAATAATTCTCCAAATTTCCCATAGGATGCAATTGATGAGTTTAATACTGTCCATATAGTATAGTGTGTAAAAAGGTTGGGCAAGATCATGAGGTAAGAAATATAAAAGGCCGCCCTCCTTCTGGTGAGGTGAATCTTGAACAAACATCACTACCAGGAGGAATTATGGATGGATAAATATCATGTTATTATCGACACAGATATGTTGCAACATTTGTTCTCCAAAGAGGAAAGTTTACTCAAGCTCTTAGAAAAGGAGGCTCTTGAATGAGGTCGTAGGAGAGTTTGAAAGACTAGCACCCAAGGCTATAGAAAGGCTTGAAACAAACTTTGAATAATGGCAGTTATGCTTCCTCCCGAAGGTACTATTTGGCGGTTGTGCACAACAAACGCCGCAGAGTACTTAAACCGTGAGATCCAGCAACGCGAAAGGGTATAGGTATATTTCCAAACAAAGAGGCAGCATTGAGGCTAATTGGCGCAGTGCTCATGGAGATAGACTAGTCGTGTACAACCAGAAACAGATATTTGTATATGATGAAATACTTGTTATAGAGAAATACGCAAGAAACGATAGAATTAGTTGAATCAGCTGTAGAAGACAAATATAAGAAATGCAGCTTGATGAAGTCCCATTAAGTTGCAAAAGATGACAGAGGGATTCTACACACAAAAGTTGACTTGACCAATTTAGATGGAACGGGGCTTTTCTTCTCATCATTGCGTCGTGCGTATTGGTAATAATATTTCTTATGCCCACTTGGAATTCACTAAAGGGAAAGCCAACGTCAGTATAAATGCCTTTACCGTTTTAGCTTAACTCTTAGCATACCTAAGGCCATGTATGGCCTTAGGTATGCTAAGAGTTAAAGGTTTTCATTTATCATATACTTCGAACAATATACTTCTAATAACCGATTCAAAATATCCATCAGCAACTGGCTTTCTGTTTAATTTGATTTCGGCAACAAATACACGATTTCCCGAGTCATGCTTTTCAAAGTCATATAACGACATTTCCTCTGACGCAGAGTCGAGAGGATATTTCCCCTTTTCAAGAACAAGAGGACGTACCAGATGGAGTCTCATTTTCTGTTCTCGACTTTCTCCTCCGCCTATGGGAGGTAAATTGATATTCCCCTCAACATAGACGTGGACATAGGCCACACCGGTTGTGCCAATTACTCGATAATCAAACATATTATCTTTGTCTGGTTTAATCCACTTAACCTTTTTGAGAGAGCATTTTCCGCTCACTCCACCTTTCTTGAATGCTTTGCCAATAACGGGCAACTCATTCGTATAATACCCTTCGAGGAATATGCGACCCTGTTTGACGTATTTAACGGGGTCTTTTACATATTTCTTGACGTTCTTTTTTAACTCCTCCACGATAATTATGTTAACTTTATCTGAGACATCTTTTATCTCCTCATTTATTTTTTCAGTCAATATTCTGCAATAAAGATCGCGCCCCTCATTAATGTAAAAATTCTTACTCCAGCCCATAATTTTGATGGCATTTTGTACTGCCCTGCTCGAATCAAGTCTCAAACTTCGCATTTGGGATATATCATCCCGAATGCTTTTTAAGCGCTCTAAACGAAGCGAAAGCATGTCCAGGTCTTCAGTATCTCTGGGCAATTCCCGGTATTTTTCATAATTTTTAACAAGATTACTGTTTATTTCATCCCATCGTACAATTTCATCTGAGGAGACTTCGCATATTTCAAGTATTTTCTTCCAGTGCGGTTCAGCAAAATAAAACAAAAAGTTCTCCCATTTACCATTGGATGCGTCTTGAAATTTGTTTGCCTTTTCGGTAAATATTTCCTTTGCCTGCGGAGCCAATCTTGCGCTCATAGACAAAACGGCGGTTCGAATCGGTTCTGCCCAAATTTGGTCATCTCTGACAAGATCATAAATTCCCCCTATTTCATTGCGTAAAATTCCAAGATGAACCACAGCTTCCGTAACATGGACAAGGGCTTCGCTTTCATTGATCCGTGGATTTGTTTCAAGGAATTCTAACGCTTTTCTCGCATCCATAAAACGTCGATACATTTCGTCGCTTCGTTCACCAAGAGTAATGGTCAAACGATCAAACACATCCTTACATGGCATGTCAAGAAAAGATTTTACTATTGAATAATTAACATCGAGATAAAGCACTTTTGGGCTTCCCGTATAATATTCTACAACTAAAACGTTTGGTTCCAGCCACATTTGAATAGTTCTTTTCCTTTGTGCCCAATCGGGAAATACGGCTTTTGCTCGATAAAGATTGTTCGGATATAGGTTAAATCCAAAAATTACGCCATTTTTATCAATGATAGGGCACCAAGAGGGATTTTGAAGAGGTTCTATGTTTTTGTAGAATTCCACCAATTTCCGCTTTTGTTCACGATTCGCACCGTCGCTATCCTCCACTAAAAATGATCCGTCGGGGAAACCCATAGATGTAAGTATTCTCGTTACATTGTTTTTACTTTTACTCGCTTTAGAAAACTTATCGCCAATCTCCACTTTATCGCCAATATTAGGATTTTTTTCTTTCCTCAAAAAAGCTAGAACGAACGTCGAACTTGCATTTTCAGGGTCAGTAATAGTGTAAAGCATATCTCGAACTGTCAAAGAGGTTCTATCATCGCCAGGCGAGACAGGAACATGCAACAAAAAAACAGAAAGGATAATAGCAATGAAAGCTGTCATTTTAACACCCTTACGCAAATGCATAATCACGCCTCCTTAAGAATTGTCTATTCCCATAAATACCTCAGGGCAAAATTCTGACAATCATAATATAAAATTCAGCTAGGCTATGGGCAACATGGTTATCTTTTAGCCAAATTAATATCCTTTGCTATCATTTCACCAAGGACGCTTGCCACCTTCTGCAATGTTTCTAGAGGAAACCCCTCTAATAGTTCCACTTCACCCGTTTGTGTAGAAATTACAAGATAATATGTCTTTTTGGCTGCTGCTTTGGCGGCTGCTCCAGTCCCACTACTTATGCCACGAACAACTAGGAAACATACACACGCAATGCCAGCAGGTACTAAAGCAGCACTCATAGGAATGTCCTTCGCCCCCAACATTGAAGCGATAATTATAATAGCTATACCTAAAACACAAAGCCCATAGATGGGCCCCAAAATACATCCCGCAGCTGAGCTAGCCACCGTTCCAACCCCTTCTACTACAGCAGAACCTACGCTTTCCGATATTTTGTAATATACTCCCTTCACACCCCAAATAGAACTTAAAGGATAGCGGACACCATCGGCAAAAAACATATCATCATCAATGACAACAAGCCTACCGTTATACTCCTCTCTGATTCGTTCCATTTTTGCCACCTCACATTATTATGTTAAAGGATTTATATTTCCTTTAATCCTGCTTTCTTCAATATTTCATATGTTTCGTTCAAAGACTCGCAATCAGGAACATAAACCACAAAACCATCGCGACCTCGAGTGAGTAAAACTCGATAGCTGTTTAATCTTAAACGATGAGGATCCTTGCAATTGGATTGACGCTCAAAACGCTTCCAAGCACTATTACTCCATCGGAGGTCTTCTCCCCAGCATACGATAGGCATATCAAGTTCTAACCCTTGGCAGGCAAACTCGGTAGCAACCTTGTCAAGTTGGCAACACGAGAGCGGATTTTCAGCAGGCTCATTATACCAAGGACCAACTTTCAGCTTTTTAGTAGTGGTAAATGAGTTATCAATTCCGTATTTAGTAAGGATTTTCGCCTTAGACGAACAAATCAATCCGTATCTTTTTTCAGGATTATTAGCATACCTATTTCTACAATATTCCTTAGCGCTATATAAATGTTTTGTAATATACATATTAAACCCTTGTGCGTGTACATTTTGGCTCAGCGCAGTTGCACAATCAATTTCCCCATTCAACAAACAGTCTACCCATTTGGTAACATCATCAGCTAAATGAGAGCGTAAAGAACTGGTTAGGTCTAATTCTTGATATGCTTCAACACGACATACACCTTCAAAAATCCTTTTAAGCTTTGGAGGACAGACGACTGTCCACGAATACTTTCTGGCACTTACAGCCTCCCTCCATTGAGGAATTCCAGCTTCTTCGCCTATATGAATTTCTTGTCCTTCCCCGACCAAGCCTACTAAAAGAGACCAATCTGGGATGTTTTCGGCAATCTCTATGATCAACTCTGGCTCCGATTTTTCTACCTTGTGCTTTTTAAAAACATGGTCCTTGTCCCAAGCACGTTGGGCTTCATCAAAAACTATAATATGTTCATCAGGTTTACCACGTTTTGTAATGCTATGTTCTTTTATAAATTTTATAAGCGGTTTGACAAAGATTTCGCTCTTAAGAGCATACTGCAATACATCAACTAGTGGCCCATTGCCGGATAAGAATATAGCACCCTGAGAGTCACCATGAATTTTATGCACGAAATCAAGACCTAGCAAAGTTTTACCTGACCCGGGGACTCCTGTCACCAAGGCAAGAACTCTATTGCCATTATTTTTTGCGTCATTGGCAATATTAGTAAGTTTTTCAACTGCCTGAGGAATCCTTGAGCTATTAGCTTTACGTATATATGGCAAATCTTCTTTTTGATAAATAGCTTTGGCAGCCTCTACTAATGAAGGCAAGGGATCATACTCTCCTTTAAGCCAATTTTCTATATCTATAAATTGTTTATTGGAAAGTTTTGATATAATTAATCTTTCGAGTTTATTGGGAGAGCATATATAGATATTATCCTGTTGATATTTTTTGTCTATAGCCTTCGTTAACACAAGGACAGGTACTACTGTTAAATCATGAGATGCACTATGGTAATTTTTGAGATCTCTCGCATATGCAGAAACTTGATCTAGGTCTATTTGTGTAGGATTTTCTTTCATTTTATATTCTAAGACGAATAAATGCTCTCCTGAAAGCAAAAGAACATCTGGACGCCTCCCGCCTTCTCTTGGCAGCAGATATTCAAAGATAATGTTGCAATCATATTTGGCACAAGCCTTAAAGAAAAGAATACTTTTTTCATAACAATCATTCCACGCTGCAACTTGTTCCTTACTTGGGGCTTCATTTGTTAATGAAAGATAATTATCTTTCATTTGTCTTAGCCAATTCCCTTTGCTTGTATCTAAAAGATCTAAGATAGTGCCCCTAAAGCAGCAATACATAAAACAGATCCTCCTTTGTGTTTTACTTAAAATATTTTCCCAGTATCTTATTGGCTATTTTAACATCCGCTGGCAATAGTTTGTATTTAAATAAATTTTTTATACCAACCCATTTATACGTATCATGAGCTGACATAGTAATTTTGCCATCAATAATATTACAATAATAAGAAATTAGATTAATACTAATGTATCCATAATTTTGCACTATTTCAGCGCAAAGTTCACCTACAGATATCGTTATATCTAGTTCCTCCTTTAACTCTCTTATGAGGGCTTCTTGAGGTGTTTCATCAGCTTCTATTTTGCCTCCAGGAAATTCCCAACCTCCGGCAAAATTTTCCTTAGGAGCACGCCTTGCAATCAAAACTTTATCTTTATCGATGATAATTCCTGCGACAACTTTTATCGTTTTCAAGATTAATATACACCTCTACACAATGTTACAATTTGCCTTGTTATTTTTTACTATAGTATATTGACAAAATAAACATTTCTTTACTACATCCAGATAACACAAGGAACGTGTCAATGACCCTACAGTTTTATCGCGACCAAAAAGTAAGCTTCCGCTCATGCTTAAACAGTGTAAAAAGCTGCAGGCTGATGCAAAAACTAAAAGCTAATAAGGTATTTCAAGCCAGCTGTCGTCCTCGAGGCAATTTTTTATCTCTAGCTGGTATTCAGCTGCTTGTTTAATCATGTTATCAAACAGATCCATCACGATCCGGAATATATCTATCGATTTGAACTTGCAGAAGCTTGCTTTGCCTTTCTTGCCGGTTCTTTCGCCTTTAGACGGCACGCTCGACAGGTACAAATGCTTCCCGTCGAAAACAAGCGCCAAACGACGGGTGGAGTCAAGCCACCTCGCGTTCTCTAAGCTTTTAGGCTCCTCGTCTGGCTTATCCCAAGACAGCAGCGTTTTGTAAGCCTCATAATCACAATATGCAAACTCATGCACGCTCAAGCAACTCTTAAACAAAGCTCTAAATAGATTCTCCGCCGTTGAAACGTGTACCCTCGGAACGGCCAGAGAGTACTCGCCCCTATAGTCATCTTTTTTGTTATGCAAGCCGTATTCCTTCTTAAAGACCATGACGTCTATGCCTTTTCGACAGCGCAGGTACTCTATAAAAGCCGCTTCGACCTCAGCGCCCTCAGGCATGAGCCAGACCTTTAAAAGCACCTCTCGTTTTGCCATCTTAGAATGTTCTTTAACGTCGTGCCACAGCTTGCAGCCGTTGACAAGATCGCCTGCGCAGATCTCCTCGAATTCCTGATCCTGAAATTCCCGCTTCACGGAAAAGGCCCTGCCGAAGCTCTTTGAAATAACCCCCCCATTACCCCGGCCTAGCGTGCACAATGGAGTTTTCTCAAGAGGGTCAAGCAGTCTCAAACACTGCGAGATAACCTGCGCAATTTCTGGGCAAAAGAGATAAGCGTAGTGATAAAAAATGGGCAAGGTATTGACAAAATTGCCTTTACCTGCGCTCAGCCTGTTTAAAACGGCCTCATACCATTCGATGAGCAGGTCGCCTGTTTCAGACATTTCGTTGCGATAAAGGTCACATATCCCGTCGGCCTCTTCGAAACTAATGTCTCTGCCTTCCTTCAGGCGGTCAATGCATCCTTTAAGCTCGTCTTTAGTCATCTCGCAATCACCCGTCAGATGTATTTACTTATCTTCACCCAGCGAGCGCATTAGCAACTTGATAACGTCTTCTTCTTCTTGAAATATTCTTGGCATCTCGCGCAGCCTGACAGGTTTCCCCTTGATTCTCAGGTACAGGATAAATATCACAGCCATGAAAACGGAGCTCAGCTTCGGATGTTTCAGAGTTGCCAGCGCAGGCCCCAAATCTTCTTCGTAGGACGCGAATTCAAGAAAAACCAGGCTTGGCTCTCTCACTAATTTCTGCACCAAACTCTTAAGCTGGTTAAAGGTCATAAAATGTTCCGGATCTTTTTCCGCAAGCCACTGCAGCGCAAGGAGACATTCTATCATAGCGATGTTAAATCCTCTCTGCCCTTTAATTCCGCTCTCGAGCCAGGTTATGGCTGAACGCAGGCTTATGCCGAAAAAAGTTGCAAGTTCATATTTGTCCAGCTCAAAGTCCTCCTGTATTTTTCGTATAACTTCTGCGGGTACTACAACGTCTTGTTTTCCCATGTTGTTCACAACCTTTAAAAGTCATTATTCGATACTTCTAGATGTTGAACTAGTATTATTATATGTTATAACATATAACTGTCAATTTATGAAGTTGTTTTTAGTAAAACTACAGAGCCTCAAATGACTGTGTGTACTCTTGGAAGCTGTGGGATATAATTGTACTGACTGCGAATAATTGCACGCAGTCAGTACAACTGCAGGCGCTTAAAATTGGACGTTTTCGGCTACTCCAAGCAAACCGCCGTAGGGACATTTCATGATAAATGAGCAGCGGTCCAGCCATGGCAGTTGTTCATAAAGCTGGTTTATTTTTGCGGTGCAATATCTCTTCATCTCATCTAGCCTGCGTTTGGCATAAAGAGGCAGGTTATACCGAGATTTCCCGACCTTCTTCCCTGACGGATGTATTTGATGTCAAGTCCATCAATGTAGCCATCATAATCTATAACCCTGCCACTGGCCAATATACATGTAACCTGCTCTTTTATCTTTTCTTCCGTCGGAAGTTGCGGCAGATTTGACCGCACAACAAAACCTAAGACAACAGCGATTGCAATTATGCTTATTATTGCCGTCGTTTTCCACGCATGTCTTTTAGCTCCGTGGGCTTCTGATTTTTCTGGAATTTCCCCAACTTTCTCAATTTCACCTGACACGGCAAACACCCCCGAAATTTATCTTCTACATAGACCCTGTTCTCGGCCCCATTCTTTTCATGACAGACGCTGCGTTTCTACTTTGACCTTAATCGTCAAGGATAATCCACTCAAGCTCCTCTTTGTCGTGTAAAAAGGGGTCCGGATCAAAGCCATCTCCTTTGATATCTTTCGGCGTCGGAGCGATGAGGGCTGCTATCGTCTCGTCTGCCTCGCTCGAGCCAAAAGTCAGCTCTCTGGGAGTCATCAGCATGCTCGGCACCTTGACAACATGCCAATCTCCCAATTCCCAGGCTATCCCATTTTCAAAGGTCAAGACATCGGGCCTTTCGTAAGCTAATTTCGGCAGGTACTCAAAACCCGTAGTCTCACGCGCCATCTTTATAAAGTAAAGAAGGGCGTGGCGGCCAAAGCCAAAGACTACGGAATCTGAATCGGCTACCGGTCGACGCGAGGAGCAGACAGCGTCCCAGTTCGTCCTTTTTATAACTTCTTTAAAACAGTCCGCTTCAGGAATGAGAAGAATAGAGCCTTTTTTAAACACGATTGACAAAAGGGATAAAACTATCTCCAGTTCTACTTCATCATATGCAGGAGCGTATATAGCGAGAGGACGCATATTGTTGTTTATTGGACTTACCCTTTCGGAGCTGGACATACTCCACAACGGTTCGAGGTAGGACTGGATTACCGAAAGCATGCAGCAGGCGGTACGCTTGGCGTTATTGTAAATCATCGTTTCTATGGTCTGGTCGGGGAAAAATCTTTCCCACCAACATTTACTTTTATTATTATTCGTATGCACTTTTTCGGACATTTCAAAATGTATAGTTTTAATTCTTTCAGCAATGGATAGGTAAGGCGGCTGAGTGCTGTTTCTGACAAAGGCCTCGGACTTCGCCGCGGTTTTCATAAGCACTTCTATGCACATTTTCGCGCTCGTCTCCCAGAAAGGCTCGTTAGTGCTTCGTATCACTTCATCCGATACCAACACCTTTGCCAGTTCCCTCGCAGCTATATTCGTGTCTCCTATCGCAACCATGACGTCTTGGACAAAGTCAACGGCAAAGTCTTCGGCGTATCCAGGCGCCAAGACATCTGCATCCTTTAGGATGCCGAGCGTATCGGCATCTGACGCCAACAATATAATCTTTTTCTCCAAGCCTTGGTAGTAATCGGCCTTTTCGGCTATGAATGCCAGCCTTTCTCCCTTCCTGTCACCTAAAAAAACAGATAGCATTTTCATCCAAATCGCTCCTTTTATATTTCAGAAATTGTTTAAGTACTATTATGCATATCTCATGTTATATGTCAAGCATAAATGATATTGTTAATATCGGTTGCACAGATAAATATAAGTTCTCATCTGACGAATGTCCATCTGTTGCAAACCTGCCCTAGCAAAGCCAAAACGCTCGGCTAGGTAAATCGCCAAGCTCTTTTCTCTGGTGATATAATGTTTAAAATAAAAGCCAAAATCTCCGCTAACTCATGAAAGGAGCAGTAAGCCTATGCAGACACAACCTCGTTTCTTGACGAAAACCCTTTTTAACCTCGCGATGACGTGCCCGACAAAGCTGTACTACGCGGGAAAAAAAGAGTACGCCAACAGGACCCTGGACGATCCCTTTTTGCAGGCTCTGGCCGACGGAGGCTTCCAGGTGGGAGAGCTTGCCAGGGAGTATTACCGCCACGAAGGCGAAGCCACCATGGTCAACGAGACAGACCCCGACAAGGCAAAGCGCAGGACGTACGATCTGCTGCAAAAGGATTCCGTTGTCCTATTTGAGCCGGCCTTCGGGTATAAAAACCTCTTCATGCGGGCAGACATCCTGAAGAAAGAAGGAAACACCCTGCGCTTAATCGAGGTCAAGGCCAAATCGTACGACTCGGCGAAAGGTGCGGGCTTTTTGTCGAAAAACGGAAGCGTCAGCCCCGAATGGCTGCCCTACCTCCTCGACGTGGCCTTTCAGCTTTACGTCTTGAAAAAGGCCATGCCGGGTTACACCGTAAAACCGTACCTCATGATGCCTGACAAGGCCAAAAGGTGCCCCACCGACGGCCTAAACCAGAGGATACGGATAAAAAGGCTCCCCGACGGCAAGGGCGTCGAAATCCAAAGCAACCTTGCCGATGAAGACCTGAGCGAGCGCATACTCGAGGAAGTTCCGGCGGAAGAGGCCGTTTGCGCGCTCCTTGAAGGCAGGGCAGACAGCCTTCGCGACATGCTCGACGGCAAAACTCTGGAGGAGGCTATATTGGGCCTTGCGGACTTTTACTTGAAAGACGAAAAGATAAAACCTCAGCCCGGCTCCAAGTGCCAGTACTGCGAGTTTAAGGCTAGTGAGGAACAGATACAGCAGGGCCTTTGCTGCGGCTTCAGGGAATGCTGGAAGGAAAGCTTTGGTTTGACCGACAGCGATTTTAACAAACCGCTGATCCTCGACCTGTGGAACTTCCGCAAAAAGGACGAACTGATCTCCCGGAAGAAAATTTTTCTGGCCGATCTGGGTAAAGAGGACCTGCCCAAGCCAAAGAACAAAAGCAGAGGCCTAACGACGAGCGAAAGGCAGTGGCTGCAGATAGAAAAGGCCGTATCCGGCGACAGCAGTCCTTACATCGACAAAGAGGGCCTTAAAAGCGAGATGCGGTCCTGGAGGTTTCCGCTTCACTTCATCGACTTCGAGACCGCCACGGTTGCAGTGCCCTTCAACAAAGGACGCCGTCCTTACGAAGCGATCGCCTTCCAGTTNTCGCACCACGTCGTNGAGCGGGACGGATCGGTCCGCCACGCCGGGCAGTTCATCGAATCAAGCCCTGGAGTTTTTCCAAANTACAGCTTCGTTCGTGCCTTGAAAAGNCAGCTTGAAAAAGACGACGGCACGATATTCAGGTACGGAGCTCACGAAAATACATATTTAAACTTCATAGCGGCCCAGCTTCAGGATGACCCTCTGCCTCCCGCAGACGCTTCTGATCTCATCTCCTTTATACGGGAGATAACGGAAACGAGAAACGCGGAGACGAGGGAAAAGGTCGCCGGCCCGAGGAACATGGTCGACATGCTCGAACTGGTAAAAAGATATTATTACGACCCGGCCATGAAGGGTTCCAACTCCATCAAGGCGGTGCTTCCTGCGATGCTCAACGGCTCCGCTTTCCTGCAGGAATTTTACGGCAGGCCCGTATACGGCGCCAAAGGCGGCATCAAAAGCTTTAACTTCAAGGATTGGACCTGGGTGAAAAAGGAAAACGGACGCGTCTGCGACCCTTACGGCCTGCTTCCAAAGATTTTTGAGGGCCTCGACAAAGAAGAACTCGAGGACTTCCTCTCCTGTTTCGACGAAATTCACGAGGGCGGAACGGCCACCATGGCCTGGTGCAGGATGCAGTTTTCGGAGATGTCCGACAGCGAGCGGAAAATGATCACAGAAGCTCTCCTGAAATACTGTGAGCTTGACACGCTGGCAATGGTCATGATCTACCAGGGGTGGGCAGACATGGTGGGATTTTTAAAAACTGATCATTAAAACGAATACAACGATGGCTCTCCGTCAGCATGAGCAAAAAACTTAAAGGCAAAGAAGCATTACCACTTCTCTGCCCGTTTAATCATTTTATAGAAAACTAGCGAAGCCGTTTGTGCTGAGTTTGTACAGCATCTCAAAAAGCTTACAGGCAGTATGGGGGTATTTTGCGGTATATTCGTTCCCTGATATCTTCAGCTTGGGCACTCCAGAGCTTTTATCCACTTCTAAAACAGGCATCTCTAAAATGTCCAAATCGTTGCCTTTCAGTTGTAATTTTTTAGTCTTATCGGAGTACACGATCTTTTGTTGTTGCTGTTGCTGACCCGCCGTTTCTACCTTGCAAAACTCGCTGATCAACTTCATTATCGGGACCTCGAGCGCCTGTTTTGTCCCGTGAAACTTGGGGAGGATTTTCATTCTGACGGCTAGGTCAAAGGCTTCTTCGCAACCTGAGAATTCCTCAATATCAAGTCCGTCAATCTCGATAAGATTATTATTGCCAGCGCCGGCAGGCTTTTTCCCTACATAAATGCCATACTTGGCATTACTAGTAAACATCATTACTTCATTGTAAACCCTATTGCCGAAGTGCAGAGAGTATAGCTTCAAAATGTCGCTTATCTTTATTAATTCACCGTCATATTTACTATCAATTTCCAGAAAGAGTTTAATATATTCTAAGTCGATCTTGGCGTAATTGAAACCTCTGGTGAAGTCATCAACAATTAACAGCGTCTGCTCTTGTTGTTTGTTGGACAGGAGGTGGTCCTTGTAGTCTCCTATATTCGAGTCGAACTCCAGGGTAAAAACCCTGTCGAGCACCTTGGGCGAAAACATGTGGGTGGTTTCGTCTATATTTACGGTGCCCACGAAATACAGGTTGGGCGGGATGTAAAGCTTTTGAGGGATCTTGTTTTTCTTCTTACTTGTTATCTTGTTTTTTCTGTCGCTTGTTATGTCGTTTTCGCTATAAAGAAGTATCGGCGCCGAATAAAAGCCTTTAATCGCGTTACTTCCCCCATCGCCTAAGCTCAGGTTTTTTCTCATCTCTTTTAGCTTGTCTTTATTGTTTTTAATGTATTCCTCATCTATTTTCCTGCTTTCCAAAACGCTCAAGAAGTCAGCGAAATAATACTCCACCCTCGCGAGGTTCATCTCGTCAAGAAGCACAAAGTACGGGCGAGCGTGCTTTCTCTCTCCATTTTTGCCTCCCTCAGCCTTTACCTCATTCTCTTTCTCAACTTTTTTGGCTTTTATGTATTCGCGCTGGGCTTCTAAAATAAAGTCGAGCAATTCCGTAGAGTGGTAAGATTCGTCGAGAGGATTATAGTAGCCGATGAGAGACTTGCTGTCTCGAAAATCAGGACGTATAGGGAGGAACAAAGAGGGAATTTCTACCTTTTTTAGTATTAGCTTTGGTGCCGCGTTGGACAGACCGAACAAGCTATCACTCAGTTTGTTAATCTCATCTTTATCAAATATATACATCCATGCATCCGGATTGAAAATGAAGGCAAAAATTTTTCTTACTGGAAGGCTGAAAGCGTCAAACAGGCTGCAGTTACTTATTATGGGCAGGAAATTGCCAGCTTCAGCAAGTTTTTTAATACTATAAATATCATCATTAAGTTTTTTGAGTTTATCAGTATTATTTGCCAAATTATTTAAACTGATATTATAAACAAAATCACCATTGTCGGAAAAATATTCTTTGTTAAAAATACCAAAAATATTAGCATACATTTGTACTTCATCGTCGCTATATTGACTAGGGCTAGATTTGTTCTCAATTTGTATGCCTTTTAAGCCAAGATATTTACGACATAACTGCGATAATATAAGTGGGTGTGGCTTATTTTCACTTCCTCTCTCTCTGAATCCTAAATCAAAAACTATACCTCCATGATAATGCCAATCAATTTTGGTTAATGATTTATCGTTTATCTTAGTTTCACGATCCCGATATTGTTTTGCTTTAAAGATATTGATGCTATCTACTAATGATGCGTCAAGCTTTGCCTCAGGAAGCTTAAGCCGGTAAAAATTGTCAACAAGCTCGTCAAAAATCCTTGTCTTTCCGGTCCCGGAAAGGCCCGCGAGGATCACGAAGCCCTTGGTCTTTAGCGCGTTATAAAACGCCTTTTCCTGATATTCGTCCAGCATTAAATTCGGAAACAGCCTGCCCATCTTTATCCCCCTCTTATTCTGGTAACTCAATTTCAATATAGCCCATCAATTGGTTATCTTCGCTCATGTTGATATCAATTTCACCGCAAGTCATCTTCAACACATCTTTTAAGTCGTTTATTTTCTTTTCTTTGAACATATGGGTAAACGATAGCACTTTGCCTTTGGGCTTATTTTGTTTTTTGTGTTTGTTTTGTTTTCCGGTGGATTCCTCAAGGCACGCCGCGATCACCACATTAGATACCGTGGTAAGATACTTGCTCAAGTCTCCTGTGGGGACATTCTCCTTGACCATAAATTTCGCGTCTATGACGAAGCGTTTTTCGCCCTCGATCAAAAAATCAGGTATTAGCTTTTCCTTTTTTACCAAATTAACCTTTATCTCAGGCTGATATAACACCCTTACACTTCGTTCGTCCTTTGAAAAACAAAGGCTCAGGGAATCGCGCTCCACGTATTTCTCCGTTTCGCTTTGTTTATTGCCGCTTTCGAGCTTATCCTTGCGTTTATATCCCATACGTTTGAATTCCCCGATAATTTTCGAAAGCACGTAATACTCCCACAGCAAGTCCATCCTCTTTAACTCAAAGGCCATCTCGAGGGATGTTATAAAAGAGGGGACATAAGACATCCCGAGCAGCCTCCAAATATTGAGCAGCTCCTTGTATCCCGGCTGTTTTATCAAAACCTGAGAATTTGACGGATTTACGTTTAAATTGCCCACTCCATTGAAGATCCACCCCGAAAGCACTTGCTCGATTTCGCTCTTGAGATGGCTTAATGTTTTTCTCTTGTTTTCCATATCCTCTTTCTTGTTTTTCGTGCTCTCGGCCGCGATTGTGTCGTTGATATATTTGTCGCATTTATCAATCGCTTTTATCAGGATCCGCAAAACGAGCTTTACAAACCTGTTTTCGAGGGTGTCGAAGGTTTCTTCGGGCGTATACTGCAAAACTTCGGCTGGCGCGTAGGCCCCTCCTATGCACCCCCCCGGAAATTTACGCCAGTGCTGCGGCGAGCATACGATATCGATGAGCGTGTCTCCGTCCACGTAGCTTACTTCGTCAAACCTCTTTGGCGATTTGGTATCGATTAGCATGCGGTGGGGGCGAGCGAGGATGTGGTGGATAGCGCCGATTATTTCCTCTTTTTTGTTGAGCAACAGAAGGAGCGTGAACAAAGGGTGCTCCTCAAACGCGTTTTCCCTTACATCCGAGACCGTGGGAGAAATGATCGCGAAGGGCAGATAAAGCCCGTTTATTATCTCGATCGCAAACTTTTCAAACAGCACGTCGTAGTTCCTCGCGATATCATCACACTGGAACACGGCGTTGCAGTTTTCGCATGGTTTACGCGGTTTACTTGCACTGCTGCATTTATCTTTATCACAGAGATTGGCGCTTTTTTTGACTTTTTCGTGAATAACCAAAACCCTCTTGGGTTTGTTGTTGTCGTAATAATTGAAATAACCTGTGTAATTTCCGAAATATATTATATAATTGTTTTTTTCAGTTTCAATGTGAATGTATTCTTTACTTCCTATCTTTTCATACTTTTTAATTATTTTTTCATTATTAATATTTTTGGGAATTACCAAAGGCCTATAATATTTACCCTTGTCCTTTTGTTCTTTGTATACCGAAAGATGTATTTCTGTAGGTGACATACTTAATCACATTCTTTCAAGAAAGTTGCAAGACCACAAAAACCAATTATGCAATTACGAGAAGTAATTCCTACACATCCCAAAAGTTGCTAAACCGAATTAATTATTACAAGCATTGCTTTTAGCATGATAGCTAAATAATAGTAATTTGTCAATAAAGGAGGCTGCTGAAAAGGTATTTAATCCTTTTGCAGATGAACTACAATTTCAATTAAGTTAATCGAAGCCAAACTAGGTTATACTCAGCATTCTTTTGCGATATTCTCAGTTAATAATATAATGTATACCTACCTTTCAGCGAGTTCTAAAGAAAATTTCTTTGATTAGCACACAAAAATTGCAAGAAATTAAGTATAATCCAACCCTACAAACTGAGTGGAAAAGATTTAATTCACCCAATTGTTTTTGTAAGCTTCTTTCAACCTTTCGGTATATTGATCAAATGGGAATTCTCGTTCCATATATTCTATTACTTCTTTTGCCTTATCTTTCTTGCCGATAGTTATGTACACTCGACCTTGATTATAAAAATTAATGGGTTCATCAGGATCAAAACGACACGCCTCATCGAAATACTTTAAGGCTAAATCGTAGTTCTTAAAATAATCCTCGCATGCTCCCAAGGCACTTAAGGCATCAGCATTTTCGGGATCTATATCGAGGGCTTTTTTCGAAAGCTCCTTTGCCCTAGCATAGTTCTTATTAAAGTATTCTGCTTCAGCCTGCTTAATCATTTTAGCAACCTCGGGATCAGTTTTTTTATGAGAAACGATGACTGGATTGATAAAGGCAAGAACATCATACATATCGTTAGGATCGCTATACTCGCCAATGTAAATACCTCGAATAACAATTTGATCTCTTTCTTGCACGTCGGCAAATTCCGCTAAGCGATCGTTTGAAAAAAGAAATTCCAAATGAGTGCCAGCTAAAGATTCTTTTGTATTCATATATCCACTTAAAACGACAACCCTCATATCGGAGTAACCTAGTATATGTTCCCTTCTGCGTGTAAATCTCACTTTCCCGCGAATTTCCATAGGTCTTCCGTAATATTTAGCCTCATGTCTCAAGCCTTCGTTTAGAAAACTAAGCGTAAAATCCTTTGCCGATATTTGCTCAAGCTCACATTGCTTTAATTCATCAAGCTTCATATATGTCGATCCCTCTAATAAAGCTACATTTAAAAGTACAACTAGTGATACAAAGAACATTAGCACCCCGATCCTCTTACCTAAACAACACATCAAACTCGCCTCCTATCATACATTTCAGGCAACCCATCTGATCATTTAACTAGCTTGTTTTTATTATAAGAAATTTTTGGCTTGAGTCTAATTTCTTTCGGCTCTATAATCTTTTGTGTGGAATTTGACACAAAAAATATAATGGTGGTAAGAACCAACCAACCCCATTAAGAAAGGAGGCTCTTACCACCATGGCCAAAGGCCATAAATATTGTATCAACAATTTGCTCAGGCTAGAAGATATAAGGGTAACAGAAGTAGTAGAGGAGGTAGATGAAGACGTCGTAGTAATTAAAGTTCAGCCAAGAAAGGAGAAGGAGATCTTCTGTCCTCACTGCGGCTCAAAGCATCTTTACAGACACGGCCATGCAAGACCAAGAAAGGTGCTGCATGCTTGCATCTGCGGCAAGAGGATATACCTAAAGATACAGGGACTGCAAAGATTGAAGTGTAAGCATTGCGGTCGTACCTTCACCCAACAGCTTGAGATCTGACCCTCCCCTTCTTTGCAGGACACGAAGTTAAGGCTATATAATCCAACCTGAAGGGAAGGCGTTTTGTTCATGGGAAGTGTAAGGAGACATTACGATGAGGAATTTAAGCGCAACGCAGTAAAGTTTGCTATACCAGCGGTAAAAATATTAGTGAAATAGCTAAAGATCTTGGAATCGGTTGCAGTATGCTTGCAAGATGGAAGAGAGAACAGGAAGAATATAAATATAATGCATTTCCATGTTTATGCAAGGTCAGGCGTGGGACGGATCTAAAAGATAAAACCGCATCTTTAAGAATAAGTTAGCAATTGTCCGGGAAAAACGGGATATACTAAAAAAGCTTTGCCCATCTTTTCAAAAGTCCCGAGATAAAATATCGTTTTATCCTGGATAATTCAAAGGTATTTCACGTAAAGACGATGCTCTGTCTGTAAGGTATCTCGTAGTAGAAGATATTCTTGGTTAAAAAAGCCTTTAAGCCAGAGGCAAATTCAGGAAGAG
>JGI24707J26582_10001345_pt1 | contig 19248 bp, 18 predicted proteins | sample BioPla1DNA1_FD_26582 | JGI IMG/M metagenome (IMG submission 26582)
TTTTTTAAATTCGCCTTGACAAATTAATATGATAGTGATATTTTATATTTAGATGTTAGCACTCACCTTAAAAGAGTGCTAATAAAACTTTAGAATTTGTTGGGATAGCTATTCTTGTATTATGGTTACCTATCGTTTTTCTGAATTTTAGAAAGAGGTGGAATATGCATCAACTGGATAACCGAAAGTTGAAAATATTAAAAGCAATTATTCAAAATTATCTAGAAACAGGAGAGCCAGTAGGTTCGAGAACCATCTCTAAATTTACAGATTTAAATTTAAGTTCTGCGACCATACGTAATGAGATGTCTGATTTAGAAGATTTAGGATATATACTTCAACCACACACCTCTGCTGGTAGAATTCCTTCTGATAAGGGATATCGCCTTTATGTCGATATGCTTTTGATGGAAAAGCAAAAAGAAGTAGATGATATGAAAGAAATTCTAATTGAAAAGGCAGATCGATTAGAAAATATTCTACAGCAGGTAGCAAAACTTCTTGCTCTTAATACGAATTATACTACCATGGTAACCACACCACAATACANGAAAAAAGTTAAGTTTGTGCAATTAACAGAAATGGATGAGAGACANTTACTCCTTGTAATTGTATTTGAAAGAAATATTGTAAAGAATAAAATAATTAACATTGCAACAAGCTTAAATAAAGAAACTGTATTAAAATTGAATATTATTTTAAATACATTTTTGCAAGGTCTGGATCTAACCGAAATCAACCTTCCTATAATATCCCAGATCAAAGACCAGGCAGGTGAAAACAGGACTATTGTGAATGATATCCTAGACTGTATTATGCAAGCGGTGGCTGAAGATGATGATTTTGAAATATATACCTCAGGGACCACAAATATTTTAAAATATCCCGAACTAAGCGATCGTGATAAGGCAAGTGAACTTTTATATACCCTGGAAGAGAAAAAAATGCTCACAGGTATCATCCAAGACAAAATGGAGGATGAAGATGTTCGAGGTATCCAAGTATATATCGGTGATGAGACACCAGTGAAAACCATGAAGNATTGTGCTGTGGTTACAGCNACCTATGAAATTGAAGAAGGTGTATATGGCAAAGTAGGCATCATTGGTCCTAAAAGAATGGATTATGAAAAAGTTGTCAGTACCTTNCAATCCCTAATGGTGCAACTTGACGATATATTTAAAAATAAAACNTAGGATAGGAAAGGTGGTTAATTGGTNTTGNCACAGAATGATAAAGTTGTTGATGTTATGAANGCTGCCATGGATGAGGAAAAAGCGATGAAGGAGAAAGAAACGAACAATATGAATGAGCAAAAAGATGAAAACCTAAGAAATCATGAGAATGATTCTACAGATACAGAAGTTTCAAATTCTACAGAAGAAAGCAAACAAGAGGATGTAAGTTCAGAGGAAACCCTTATGGATGGGGAAGACTTAGAGACGGATACAGATGAAACCGATTCTTCTGTAGAAAAACAAGGTAAAAAATCCTTCTTTAAAAGCGCCAAATCAAAAGAAATGGCAATGAAGGATCAAAAAATCGAGGAATTAACCGACCGGTTGAAAAGAAACATGGCAGAGTTTGATAATTATAGAAAACGTACTGAAAAAGAAAAAACTCAGATGTTTGAGTTAGGAGCCAAAAGTATTATCGAAAAGATATTACCAGTGATTGATAATTTCGAAAGAGGCCTTGCGGCAGTTTCGGAAGAGGAAAAAGGTGGCGCATTTGCCCAAGGTATTGAATTGATTTATAAACAACTCATGACTACCTTAACCGAAATAGGTGTTGAACCAATTGATGCTGTAGGAAAGGAATTTGATCCTGCATTACACAATGCGGTAATGCATGGCGAGGATGATTCTTTGGGAGAAAATATAGTGTCCGATGAATTCCAAAAAGGATATTTATATAAAGGAAATGTGGTACGCTATAGTATGGTTAAAGTTGTTAATTAATTTAAAATAATTTTTAGAGTAGTATTACTTGATTAGGTCTAAATTGGCTAATTCACAAACATTCTTATTGTATAGGAGGAATTTACATGGGTAAAATTATAGGTATTGACTTAGGTACTACAAATTCATGTGTTGCCGTAATGGAAGGTGGAAAACCTGTAGTTATAGCAAATAGTGAAGGTTTAAGAACAACGGCTTCCGTTGTAGCATTTACAAAAACAGGAGAAAGACTGGTTGGTGAACCTGCAAAAAGACAGGCGGTAACCAATGCTGATAAAACCATTTCTTCCATTAAGAGACATATGGGTACTGATTTCAGAGTAAAAATTGATGATAAAAGATTTTCACCACAGGAAATCTCTGCTATGATTCTACAAAAGCTGAAAGCAGACGCAGAAAGCTATTTAGGAGAGAGTGTAACAGAAGCTGTAATCACTGTACCAGCATATTTTAACGATGCTCAAAGACAGGCAACCAAAGATGCAGGTAAGATTGCAGGCTTGGATGTTAAACGTATCATTAACGAGCCAACAGCAGCTGCATTGGCTTATGGACTAGATAATGAAAAAGAACAAAAAATCATGGTTTACGACTTAGGTGGTGGTACCTTTGACGTTTCCATTATCGAAATCGGTGACGGTGTAATCGAAGTTCTAGCTACTTCTGGTGATAATAGACTCGGTGGAGATGACTTTGATGAAAGAATTACCAGACATATGATTGAAGAATTTAAGAAAGCAGAAGGTGTAGATTTATCTTTAGATAAGATGGCTCTACAAAGACTAAAAGAAGCNGCAGAAAAAGCGAAAAAAGAATTATCTTCCGCAACAACAACGAACATAAACNTACCATTNATCACTGCTACAGCGGATGGACCAAAACATTTTGATATGAATTTAACCAGAGCAAAATTTGATGAGTTAACTCATGATTTAGTGGAAAGAACTGCAATACCTGTTAAAAATGCATTGAGCGATGCAGGAATTTCTCCATCGGAATTAAGCAAGGTACTTTTAGTTGGTGGTTCTACTCGTATCCCTGCTGTACAGGATAAGGTGAAGCAAATCACTGGCCAAGAACCTTCCAAATCCTTGAATCCGGACGAATGTGTGGCAATTGGTGCATCCGTTCAAGGTGGTAAGTTAGCTGGTGATGCAGGAGCAGGAGATATTCTTCTTCTAGACGTAACTCCATTGTCTCTTTCCATCGAAACCCTTGGTGGTATAGCTACAAAATTAATTGAAAGAAATACTACAATTCCTACAAGAAAGAGTCAAATATTCTCAACTGCAGCAGATAACCAGACTGCCGTTGATATCCACGTAGTTCAGGGTGAAAGACAATTTGCCAAGGACAACAAGACCCTAGGACAATTCCGTCTAGATGGAATTCCACCAGCAAGAAGAGGTGTTCCTCAGATCGAAGTAACCTTCGATATCGATGCCAACGGTATTGTTAATGTTTCTGCTAAGGATCTTGGAACTGGTAGAGAACAAAATATTACAATTACTGCAAGCTCCAACCTTTCTGATGACGATATCCAGAAGGCCATTAAGGAAGCTGCAGAATATGAGGCACAGGACAAGAGACGTAAGGAAGCAATTGATGTGAGAAACGATGCTGACTCCTTAATCTTCCAAACCGAAAAAGCATTAGAAGAAGTGGGAGATAAGATTCCTGAATCCGATAAGGCTACTGTTCAAGCTGACTTGGATCGATTAAAAGAATTAGTAGAAAAGTCCAATCCTGAAGTAATGTCCGAAGGTGAGGTTGCTGATATTAAGGCTGCTAAAGAACAATTAATGACAGATGCTCAAGCACTTTTCGCAAAGCTTTATGAGCAAAGCGCTCCTGGTGCTGGTACTGGTCCGGATCCTGCAGGTGGACCTGGTGCTTCCGCTCCAAATGATGATGATGTAGTTGACGGAGATTACCGCGAAGTGTAATATAGTATGNAGAATCATATTTATGAAGTTTCATCNTTNATGTGGTATAACATTTTATGAAGCATANCATTATATGAAGCATAGCATTATATGANGCATAATATTATGAAATATAATAATATGAAACGCAGCATTTTACAAAGCATAATCTTTATGAAACGAAGCATTTTATAAAGAGTATAATAATTTATGAAATACAAGATTTTATAAACCATAATCTTTATGAAATGCAAGATTTATAAAGCATAATCTTTNTGAAATACAAGATTTTATAAACCATAATCTTTATGAAATACAAGATTTTATAAACCATAATCTTTATGAAATACAAGATTTTATAAAACCCGTAATTCTATAAGATATAATATTTTCTGTTAGATAAGTATTTCATATTGTGAAATAGGATATTTCAATTTCTAAATTATCATAATGTATTCGGAGTTGTTACAGGGTTTCCTGTAACAACTCCCTATCATATAGGTAGCCATTTTGACTACCTATTTTGCCTATGATAAAATTGAACAACAGTAGTTATGAAAGGTGAAGAAGAAGATGGCAGATAAAAGAGATTATTATGAGGTCCTAGGCGTTAGTAGATCTGCTACCGACGATGAATTAAAAAGGGCATACAGAAAATTAGCAAAGCAATACCATCCTGATACCAATCCCGGGGATAAAGATGCAGAAGCAAAATTTAAGGAAGCTTCTGAAGCATATGCGGTATTAAGCGATCCCAAGAAGCGTAGCCAATACGATCAGTTTGGACACGCAGCNTTTGAGTCTGGNGGAGGAGGANCAGGTGGATTTGATTTCGGAATGGACATNANTGATATCTTTGGAGATATCTTCGGTGATCTCTTTGGAGGACGCCAAAGACGATCCCATAATGGACCNATGCAGGGGGCAAATCTTAGGACTTCTGTCAGAATTAAATTTGAAGAAGCCGTATTTGGTACGGAAAAGGAATTGGATCTCACCTTAAAAGATGAATGTAGTACTTGCCATGGAACTGGCGCAAAACATGGCTCTGCCATAGATACTTGTTCGAAATGTGGTGGAAAAGGTCAGGTTGTCTATACCCAACAATCCCTCTTTGGTATGATCCGTAATGTGCAAACCTGTCCAGATTGTAAAGGCAGTGGTAAAATAATAAAAGAAAAATGTACCGATTGTTATGGTAGCGGATACATTAGCCAACGTAAGAGAATTAAAGTTACAATTCCAGCTGGTATCGACAACGGTCAAAGCGTAAGAATCAGAGGAAAAGGGGAACCAGGAATCAATGGTGGACCTAGAGGTGATTTATTGGTAGATGTAGAAGTAAGCAGACATCCCATTTTCCAAAGACAAGATTATGATATTTTCTCCACCGTTCCCATTTCTTATGCAACCGCTGCTCTGGGTGGTGACATTTATATTAATACCGTGGACGGAGATGTCATTTATAATGTAAAAGCTGGTACACAGACCGATACAAAAGTTCGCCTTAGAGATAAAGGAGTTCCGACCTTAAGGAATAAGAATGTCAGAGGAGATCATTATGTTACCTTGGTTGTGCAAGTACCAACCAGTTTGAATGCAGAACAAAGAGAGTTATTGAAAAAATTTGATGAAGCTATGACAGGAAAAAAGAGTCAGAACCCAGAAAATGAAAAAGATAAAGAAAAAGGCAAGAGAAAATTTTGGAAATCATAATGGAGAGCAAATATGAAATGGACGAAATTCACCTTAGATACGACAACAGAGGCTGTAGATTTAATAAGTGATATGCTAAGTGACTACGGTATTGAAGGAATTGAAATCATCGATAATGTTCCAATAACAGATGAAGAAAAAAAGCAAATGTTTGTTGACATTTTACCAATACTTGAGAAAGATGATGGAACTGCAAAAGTTAGTTTTTATGTCGACCCAAAAGAAGATCAGGATTTACTCCTTCAAAAAATAAGGAAAGGTCTTAAGGAATTATCCAATTTTGTTTCGATCGGTAGTGGGAACATTGAAATCTCAGAAACCGAGGACAAAGATTGGCTCAACAACTGGAAGCAATTCTTTAAACCATTTCGCATTGATGAAGATATCCTGATTAAGCCTACATGGGAAGAATTGTCCGATGTCAAAGAAAAAGATCTTGTCATCGAGATCGATCCTGGGATATCCTTTGGAACTGGTTCCCACGAAACCACGAAACTCTGTATCCTTAGTCTTAAGAAATATTTGAAAGAGAATTCTACCGTTTTAGATGCCGGTAGTGGAAGTGGTATACTATCAATCCTCGCTAAGAAGCTGGGTGCCAGAGCCGTACTGGGGATTGATATTGATGAACATGCGACCAAATCTGCTATAGAAAATGCACAGGTCAATCACCTACCCACCATTTCTATAGATTCGATTGAAAATGATATCAATAAACTTCATCAAGCCGGCGGTTTGGGCTTTGTTACAGGAAATATCATTGAAGATGATGGGATTCGCCAGCAGATTGGAAAGGATATGTATGACATCGTCGTTGCTAATATCTTAGCAGATGTAATAATTCCTCTTGCTGCTGTGATTACAGAGAATTTAAAGAAAGATGGCATATATATTGTTTCTGGTATCATTAATACCAAGGAAAAAGAGGTTCAAGAAGCTCTTTTATCCAATCACTTTACCATACTAGAAACAAACCGAATGGGAGATTGGGTGAGTTTTGTAGCACAAAAATAAGAAGAAAATAGGCAGACAAATCCGTTATCTGCATGGGTAGATAACGTTAAAATACTCCCGGATTCCTTTGTGGATTCCGGGAGATTTTGAATTTACATTTAGTTGGTAATCGTAAAGGTATCTAACATGGCAAGGATTCTTGCTCCAAATCCTTCTGCAGCACCAAGAAAATATTGACTTTCTATCAAATAAAGGGACTTATCCATGCTTAAGAGATAGTATTTTTTCACTAGGGAATCCCAGTCAGAACCCTCGATATAAGAGTATTGTTCCGCTTCCCATTGATTGATTCTAAGATTATCTTTTTGCTCAACATTTATGTAACTTTCTGTTTCAGCAACTTTTATTTTACCAGATTCTAAACTTTCCCTTAAGTTCTTAGCTTCTAATGAATCTTCCTCCATCCGCAGGATCCGAAGAAAGACATAGGGATATCGGCTGGGATCAGGATTTTCAACCATAAACTGATCACTATCTTCGAAACTAGTTACCTGAAATCGGTCAAAATCATAAATCATCTGGTATCCTAAATTACTCTTAAAGGTTCTACCATTGATTTCTTCCTCCATCCCTTCGATTTCTATGGTAATCTTCTTGATTTCCTCAAGGTTTTCAGGGTTTTTTGCATCTTCCCCTTCTTCATTTTTAAGATCTTTCTTATCACTTTTTATATCATCTTTCTCACTATCTTTATCATCTTCCTCAATATCATCTTGATCAGGCTTAACCAGTGAGTCAATTTCCATATCACCATTATCATGCAAATATTCATCTTGCAATTCTACGGAATCATTTGATTCTTTTGATTTTACGGTCTCTATCATTTCTGAATTAACCAAATTATTCGAATCCTTTGTCTCTTCCAGTTTGTTAGGGTCATCTGTTTGCAACAAATTGTCAGTATCTATACCTTTTTCCTGGGATTTTTCCTGTTGATGTTCCGTTTGCTTGTNTTTAGCAGCATCATCCTCTATGGATCCCTTATTTGTCACGGCACCACTGCAACCCTGAATACTGATTCCAGCAGCGAGTATTAAAATTACCAATGAAACTTTTTTCATAAAATCACCTTTCTCTTTTGAATACATCTAAATTGTTATCCTATGCATCGTTTTTATGTTACCAAAGAACAAATCCATATAAGCAAATATGAATCTTCTCATAATATAAGACGATATAAGTACTATAAAAGTTTCGATAATTTTAAAAAATTTAGATAAGGTATTTCATAAGAATTTTAAAATGATATAATAATTGGCATCTACCTTGCCAGGATAGGTAAATAGGACAAAATATATATTGAACGTATGTTCTAAAAGGTGTATAATAGAAATGATGTAAAAGAGTTTTGCCTGCTTAAGATCATTGGAGCATATCCAAGCAGAATTTTACATACCATAAACTGTGTTTAATAATTTAAATTCTTGAAATTCCCATGAAATCGAAATGTTAGGAGAGAATAGATGCATCGTTTTTATGTTACCAAAGAACAAATCCATAATGAGCAAATTACCATTACAGGCCCTGACGTGAATCATATTAAAAATGTTCTCCGTATGGGACCTGGGGATGAATTAATAATTTGTAATGGACAAGGAAAAGATTGCTATTGTATAATTGAATTGGTGTCTGAAAAAAACATTCTTGCAAAAATTGTTTCCATTCAAGATACTGGAACGGAATTAATGGCAAATATCACCCTTTTTCAAGGTTTACCAAAGAAGGATAAGATGGAGTTAATTATCCAAAAAGCTGTGGAATTAGGTGTCTATGAGATAGTACCTGTGATGACCAATCGTGTTATCGTGAAAATAGAGGATGACAAGAAAGAAAAGAAGAAATTAGAGCGTTGGCAAGCAATTGCTGAAAGTGCAGCAAAGCAATCTCGAAGGGGGATTATTCCGAAGATACATCCAATCGTCTCCTTTGAAAAAGCCCTTCAATTGGGCAGTAGCTTAGATTTTGGCATCCTTCCCTATGAGAATGAAAAGGGAATCAAATATACCAAAAAAGTCATGAATCAAATAGGACAATATAAAAGTATTGGAGTTTACATTGGTCCAGAAGGGGGCTTCGATGAATCCGAGGTAATAGCCGCACAAAATCACGGTATTAAGCCTATTACTCTCGGAAGAAGAATTCTTAGGACAGAAACAGCTGGCCTTGCAGTCTTATCCATGATGATGTTATCCTTGGAGGATGATGCAAATTAAAAAGCTGTTAGGTACGAGAAGTTATTTGGGAGGTTATGCAAAATGGAAATACAGCTTTGGAGGGAAATTCTTGACCCTTATGCCTTAGCAGTGAATGAACTAATCGTTAAATTTAATCACATAATAGAAGAATACCATCATGTGGGGGCATATTCCCCAATTGAACAGGTTACAGGTAGAGTAAAAACCATATCCAGTATCTTAGAAAAAGCCCAGAAGAAGGGCATCGATTTAGAATATTTTGAGGAAAAGATAGATGATATTGCTGGGATTCGTATTATCTGTCAATTTGTTGAAGATATTTATAAAGTAGTTGATATTATTAAAAGAAGATCGGATATGAGGGTAAAAAGCGAAAAAAATTATATCAACAATATGAAAAAAAGCGGATACCGTTCTTATCATATCATTGTTGCCTATAATGTAGAGACCTTAAAAGGGACAAAAGAATTACAGGTGGAAATTCAAATCAGAACCCTAGCTATGAATTTTTGGGCTACCATTGAACATTCTCTACAATATAAATATAAGCAAAACATGCCTGAGCATATCCGTGAACGCTTATCTTCAGCGGCAGAAGCGGTTTTGATCCTTGATCGTGAAATGTCTGTTGTTAGAGACGAAATCATGGATGCTCAGAACTCATTTACCATAAAAGCCAATATCGTAGCAGATATTTTAACCAATATTCAAAATTTATATAAAGTAGCCAATAAACAAGAGGTAATTAAAATTCAGGATGAATTCTTCCGTATTTATCAAAACGGTGATCAAGAAGAATTGGAACGCTTTAATCGTGAATTGGATTTACTCTCTCAAAGATACCGAGCACAAAGCTTAAGGTAAAAAGAGAATCATTTATTTCTTGTACGACGAAAAATCAAGCTAATTGCCTGCAAAGTTTTACATGAATATAACATATGGAGTGACAAATAATGAAATTACCGCAACTATTTGAGGACAGAATGAGAAATCTTTTAGGAGAGGAATTCGAGGAGTATTTACAATGCTATTCCAATCCTCATTATGGGGGGATTCGAGTAAATACTTTGAAAATGACTCCTGAGGAATTTGAACCAATCTGTCCTTTTTCCATAGAAAGAATCCCCTGGGTAACCAACGGATACTTCTATGATACCGATCAGCAACCCGCAAAACATCCCTATTATTATGCTGGCCTTTATTACATTCAAGAGCCCAGTGCCATGACCCCAGCAAGCCTTCTTCCCATTCATCCTGGGGATAAAGTTCTTGATATTTGCGCAGCACCGGGAGGGAAAAGTACAGAATTAGGAGCCAAGCTAGGGGGAGAAGGACTTTTGGTTTCTAATGATATCAGTAATTCTAGAGCCAAAGCATTACTTAAAAACATCGAATTATTTGGTATTCGCAATGCCTTAGTTCTCTCAGAAGCTCCCAATCGTTTGGCTGAATATTTTCCCGAATACTTTGATAAAATCTTAATTGATGCTCCCTGTTCTGGAGAGGGCATGTTTCGTAAAAGTCCAGCCATTATGAAAAATTGGGAGCAGTATGGGGTGGACTATTATAATAAACTTCAGAAGGAAATCATTCTTTTTACAGCTAAAATGCTTAAACCAGGAGGTTTGCTTCTGTATTCCACTTGTACCTTTTCCCCAGAGGAAAATGAGGGAACCATTTCATATTTGTTGGAACAATGCCCAGAGTTTTCCGTTATAAATCCTTTGCCAGATGAAGATAGACAAGAAAGCCTAGGACTATCCTATGAAGGTTTTGATACAGGAAAAGCACATTGGTGGGATCCTGACAAGCTGGAACTTGAAAACTGTATTCGGCTTTGGCCCCATAAAATCAAAGGAGAAGGCCATTTTATAGCACTGTTAAAAAAGGATGAAAACAGTGGATCAGAGGGCTTTACCAAGGCTAACAAATCCCTTTCAAGGAATTCTACAAGTTCATCCCAGCTAACCAAAGAGGCTCAAAGCTTTTTAAGTCTGATTGGCATTGATCGTTATGAGCAGATTGAGGTTCGGGATGATCGGGTATATCTAACCCCCAAGGGATTGCCTGATTTAAAAGGTTTAAGAATACTTCGTCAGGGCTTATTGCTNGGGGAGATAAAGAAGCAAAGATTTGAGCCTTCCCAAGCCTTGGCTTCATCCCTAAAAATAGAGGAATATCCTTATATCATAAATTTAAATTCATCCGATTCCAGAGTCATCCGTTATCTAAAATGCGAAACCATTGATTTGGATCAAACTTATGAGGATGCTTGGTATCTGATTTGTGTTGATGGACATCCTTTAGGGTGGAGTAAAATCACAAATAACAAATTTAAAAACAAATATCTTCCAGGATGGAGATGGGTATAGATGGCAGAAATGATTCGACTGGACAAATATTTGTCCGATATGGGGATTGGAACAAGAAGTGAAATCAAAACATGGATTCGCAAGGGTAGGGTTACGGTTAATCAAACGGTCTGTCGTAAACCAGAAACTAAAATTACCATTGGTCTTGATAGGATTTACTTTGATAATCATCCCATTCATTATCAACAATATCACTATTTTATGCTTCATAAACCTGCAGGAGTAGTATCCGCCACCACCGATAATTTTTCTAAAACAGTGCTAGATTTAATCAAAGAAAAAAATGTTAAGAATTTATTTCCGATGGGAAGGTTGGATAAGGATACGGAAGGTTTACTTCTGATTACCAATGACGGCGATCTGGCTCACCAATTATTATCTCCCAAAAAGCGTGTGGATAAGGTATATTATGCCAAGATCAAGGGTATGGTCACATCGGAAGATATCCAATCTTTCCTGGAAGGTGTAAGGATTGGTGATTACAAAACACTGCCCGCACAATTAAAGATCCTTCATTCCGATACTATATCCGAAATAGAACTAACCATCCAAGAGGGGAAATTTCATCAGGTAAAACGAATGTTTCAGGCAGTTGGCAAAGAGGTTCTATATTTAAAACGCTTATCCATGGGAGGTCTAAGCTTAGATCCTAGCTTACAAGCAGGGGAATATCGGGAACTTACGGATCATGAGGTTAACTTATTGAGAAAAATAGAAAAATAATGAGGTGATTCAAATGATAAAAGATATTGATGCAGTGATATTTGATCTGGATGGTACTTTGGTGGATTCCATGTGGATGTGGAAAACTATTGATATCGAATACCTTGATCGATTTGGAATCGAATTTCCAGAAGATTTACAAGATCATATAGAAGGAATGAGTTTTTCAGAGACAGCAGTCTATTTTAAGAATAGATTTAATCTTCCAGATAGTTTGGATCAGATTAAAAGCGATTGGAATCAAATGGCTTGGGATAAGTATGCTAACGAGGTTCCCTTAAAAGAAGGAGCCTTGGATTTACTAAAATTCTTAAAAGAACAACAAATCCCAGCAGGTATCGCTACCAGTAATTCCAGAGAATTGGTGGATCTAATCATTGAAAAACACAAGATTAAGGACTTTTTTACATCCATTCGAACCTCCTGTGAAGTGGCAAAGGGAAAACCCTCTCCAGATATTTATCTACTAGTGGCCAAGGATCTTCAGGTGGAACCTTCTCGTTGTCTAGTTTTTGAAGATGTTATTCAAGGAGTCATGGCGGGTAAGAATGCTAATATGAAAGTTTGTGCTGTATATGATGAATTCTCGGAGAAGGATGATGAACAAAAACGAAGATTTGCCGATTATTATGTACAATCCTTCTCACAATTGACATTAGAGCGATAAAAATAATTATTCAGGGGTAAAAGAAAGAAATTCTATAATAACCATAGATTAGGAGTCTTTAAAATGAAACAAATAATCGTACATCAAAATGAGGCAGGACAACGGCTAGATAAACTTTTGTTTAAGATATTAAATAAAGCTCCTAAAAGCTTTATCTATAAGATGCTAAGAAAAAAGAATATCGTCTTAAATGGGAAAAAAGCGGACGGTTTTGAAAAATTAAATATGGATGATGAAATCAAACTCTTTCTATCTGATGAAACCATTGAAAAATTTAGTAAAGAAATAAATTCTACAGGGATAGAACAACTTGATTCTCCGCTATCTTCTAAGCTGTCCATCCTTTATGAAGACCCTCACATTTTGATTTTAAATAAGCCCATTGGAGTTCTATCTCAGAAAGCACAAGCCAAGGATATCTCTATGGTAGAGTATCTGATTTCCTATTTATTATCCTCCAATCAGATAAGTAAGGAGGAATTAAAACTCTTTCGACCAAGTATCTGTAACCGCTTGGATCGAAATACCAGTGGTATTATAATTGCAGGAAAATCCTTACTGGGCTTACAGGAGATGGCTCATCTATTCAAAGAGCGGTCTTTGAATAAATACTATTTATGTATTGTAAAGGGTCGATTGGAAGAAAGAAAAAAAATCGAAGGATATTTGCGTAAAGATACAGAGAAAAATATGGTTACTATTGATCAAAGGAAGACGGATTCCTCAGATTATATTTGCACGGAATACGAGCCCTTGCAGATTTCAAACCCACAATTAGGTGAAAATAGGACTCAAGGAATCTATACTTTATTACAAGTAAGATTAATTACTGGACGTTCCCATCAAATCAGAGCACATCTGGCTAGTATTGGGCACCCTTTGATTGGAGATTTTAAATATGGGGATCAAAAAACAAATCACTACTTTAAAAGTAATTTTGGCTTAAGTCACCAACTATTGCATTCATCTCGGATGATTTTTCCAGAGATGACAGGAGACTTATCCTACCTTTCCGGTAAGGAATTCACCGCAGATCCCCCAAAATTATTTTTACGAATCAAAGAGAACTTATTTGACAATCAAAATCTAGAATAAATGATAGATTCGCAGATAACAACATATAAAGGTATTTAAATTTGACTACTGAACGAAAAGAGAAGGAAAGGATGTGCGACTTGTGGCTTCATGGAATTCCCGGGGTCTAAGAGGCTCTATGCTAGAAGAGATGATCAATCTCACGAATATGAAATACCGTGAGACCAAGTTAGCCTTGGTACAAAAGGTTCCTACTCCCATAACCCCAATTAATATAGATAAAGAACACAGGCACATTACCTTAGCATATTTTGAACAAAAAAGTACCGTTGACTATATTGGTGTTGTTCAAGGAGTACCCATTTGCTTTGATGCAAAAGAATGTGCCGTAGATACCTTTAATATCAACAATATCCATGAACATCAGATTGACTTCATGAAAGATTTTGAAGAACAATCTGGTATCGCTTTTCTTTTAATCTATTTTAAGAAAAGAGATACATATTATTACTTACCCTATCGACGTTTAATTGAGTTCTGGGAACGGGCCCAAAATGGCGGTAGAAAAAGCTTTCGATTTGACGAACTGGATTCGGAGTATCAAGTTCCTATCCAACAGGGATTCTGCATCCATTATTTGGACATATTAAGAAAAGATTTGGAATTCAGGGATGATACATAGTAATTTTAATTAAAATATATGGGGCTGTTTCTTTGGAAGCAGCCCTTTTTCGTAATAATACGTTAGGAAATATGGAATATCATATGGTTTTTCATTATTTTGGGTTGACATTAAATTAACTATCACATATAATATGTAAAACATATTAATGTGGTAGCGAATTATCACGCTACCACATTAAAGTATTTCTTTTTATTGACAAAGAACTATTTCTTAATTTTTATATTTTTTGATCATATTTATGAACAATTTCTTCATTTTAGATATTATTGGTTATTATTAAAGAGCAGTTCTTTATTTTTTTTATACATCTTGTTATGACGAAAGAGTAGTTCTTTATTTTTAATACTCAAGAATTAATAATAGGTGTTATAACTTTTATTTACATACCTGATTTGAATTTTTCATACGTATAGGCGAAATATATACTTTTAAAATCATAATGAGACAAATCTTTTTATAGTAATAATTCATTTTATTTAATAGGTTTTATATGATTTTTAATAATATGGGTTTTTAATAATATAGATTTTTAATAATATCGTACTTTAATAATATAGTTCTTTTAGTATGATTTATTTAGTATTAGTTTTTTATATTATGGTTTTTTTAGGAATATTTGTTTATATTATGATTCTTTTATAAGTTAGGTTTATGAATCGTTTTTTATGTTAATTTTATATTAATCTATAAAAAAAAGAAAGGCTTGGTGTTACTATGAAGGATAAACTATTGCATACCCCAGAAGGAGTTCGAGATATTTATAATGCAGAGTGCAGAGCGAAATTAAAGCTGCAACATGACCTACATCAGGTTTTGGAGCAATACGGTTTTTGTGATATCCAGACCCCGAGCTTTGAATTTTTTGATATCTTTAGTCAGGAACGAGGTACGGTCTCCTCAAAAGATATGTATAAGTTTTTTGATCGTGAAGGCAACACTCTGGTACTAAGACCAGACATTACCCCTTCCATCGCCAGATGTGCTGCCAAATATTATAAAGATGAAGAATTACCAATCCGTTTATGTTATATTGGAAATACTTTTATTAATAATATTAGCTACCAAGGAAAATTAAAAGAGGCCACCCAATTGGGAGCTGAACTGATTAATGATAATAGCATTGAAGCCGATGCTGAAATGATCGCCTTAACCATAGACTGCTTATTAAAATCCGGTCTAAAGGAATTTCAATTAGAGATAGGGGATGCCGATTTTTTCCTGGCTTTAATTGAAGAAGCTGGATTTCATGATGAAGAAGAAATTCAAAATTTAAGAATTTTAATTGAAAATAAAAATATGTTTGGTGTAGAAGAAACCGTTATGGCAAAGGATATGAGCAAGGAATTGAAAACTATCTTTTTTAAACTTCCAGAATTGTTTGGAAATTTGGACGTATTAAAACTTGCCAAGAGTTTTACCCTGAATCAAAGGGCTCATGCTGTCATTGAACGGCTAGAGCAAATTTATGAAGTATTACAGGAATATGGCTATGAAAAATATATTTCCTTTGATCTAGGAATGCTAAGTAAGTTAAATTATTATACTGGAATTATTTTTAAGGCCTATACTTATGGAACCGGTGAACCGGTAGCAACCGGTGGTCGTTACGATCATTTGGTAGGTCAGTTTGGAAAAGAGGCACCGGCCATTGGCCTAGCAATTGTTATAGATCAACTGATGTTAGCCTTATCAAGGCAAAAACTGATTCCAGAGACCGAAGCCAGTGATACCTTAATTATCTATACAGAAAATTTCCGTAAACAGGCCATTGCTTTGGCAAAACATTTTCGTAAAGAGGGAATGACAACCATTCTACAAAAGTCGATCACTACAGTAGAACTATCCCAAATGCTTTCCTACGCAAAACAATGGAACATAGGAGGAATTTTATTACTTGATAGTGAGAGCGAAATTAAAGCAATTGAAAGCTCCACAGGCAGCGTGTCGTCAGCACAATTTTCAGAATTTCTGAATTAAGCCTTAGGATTCTATAAAAGAAAAATTGATATTAACTTAGGGAGGGAGTGTTAAATATATGCGATATATTACCTTTGCCCTAGCAAAAGGGCGTTTGGCATTACAGACACTGGAATTATTAGAGAGTATCGGTATACGATGTGATGAAATTAAGGATAAATCATCAAGAAAATTAATCTTTGTGAACGAAGATTTAAAACTAAGATTCTTCTTAGCAAAGGCAAGCGACGTCCCGACCTATGTAGAATATGGTGCTGCGGATATTGGTGTGGTTGGTAAAGATACCATTTTGGAAGAAGGGCGGAAGATGTATGAAGTACTGGATCTGAGACTTGGAAAATGCAGAATGTGTGTTGCAGGACCTTCCAAAGCCAAAGAACTCTTAGAGCAAGGTGGAATTATCCGAGTGGCCACCAAATACCCCAACATAGCTAAGGATTATTTCTATAATAAAAAGCATCAGACGGTAGAAATTATCAAACTGAATGGATCCATTGAATTAGCTCCAATCGTTGGCCTTGCCGAAGTTATCGTCGATATTGTAGAAACCGGATCCACTTTAAGGGAAAATGGTCTTTGCGTTTTGGAAGATATCTGTAATATTTCTGCCCGAATGGTGGTTAACGAGGTCAGTATGAAAATGCAACATGAAAGGATTACTCATATCATTAACAATATAAAGAATGTACTTACCAGGGAGGATGTTTAAGGTGAAAATAATAGAATTGAATTCAGAAACTAAGAAAAATATCCTAGAGGATTTGCTAAAACGTAGCCCCAACCAATATGAAAGTTATGCTGAAGCAGTGAACGATATTTTGAGAGAAGTAAGGATGAAAAAGGATGAAGCCCTATTCTCATTTACCAAACGCTTTGATCAGGCCGATATCAATTCAGAAAACATACGAGTAACCCAAGAAGAAATCGAGGCTGCCTATAATGAAATTGATCCAAAACTAATTGATATTATACGTAAGGCCCTTGTCAATATTGAGGTTTATCACAGTAAGCAGAAGCAATATAGCTGGTTTGATACCACAGAAAACGGAACCATCCTGGGTCAGAAAATCACCCCCATTGAAACCGTGGGGGTTTATGTTCCTGGGGGAAAGGCTGCTTATCCATCCTCTGTTTTAATGAATGTCATCCCTGCAAAAGTGGCTGGGGTTAGTCGAATTGTTATGACCACTCCACCGGATAAGNACGGTAAGGTGAATCCTGGAACCTTAGTTGCGGCAAAAGAAGCTGGGATCACAGAAGTTTATAAAGTGGGCGGTGCTCAAGCAATCGCAGCCTTAGCTTATGGAACCGAAAGTATTCCAAAAGTGGATAAAATAGTAGGTCCTGGAAATATCTATGTTGCCTTGGCTAAAAAAGCGGTTTACGGCCATGTAAGCATTGACTCGATCGCAGGACCCAGTGAAATTCTGGTATTAGCAGACGAAACAGCTAATCCCAAATATATTGCTGCTGATTTACTATCTCAAGCGGAACATGACGAGCTAGCCTCCTCCATCTTGGTTACTACCAGTAGGGAATTAGCAGAGAAGGTCTCCAAAGAAGTGGATATCTTTGTGTCCCAGCTATCAAGAAAAGAAATCATTCAAAAATCCCTAGATCAATATGGCTATCTTCTGGTTGCTAAAGATATGGAAGAGGCAATTGAAACCGTCAATGACATTGCCTCAGAGCACTTGGAAATCATGACAAAAGATCCTTTTATGGTAATGACTAAGATAAAAAATGCCGGTGCCATATTCCTGGGAGAGTATTCTAGTGAGCCTTTGGGAGATTATATGGCTGGACCCAACCACGTTCTTCCCACCAATGGTACGGCTAAATTCTTCTCCCCCCTAAGCGTGGATGATTTTGTAAAAAAATCCAGTATTCTATCTTATTCCAAAGAAGCCTTGGCACCACTCCAAGAGGATATTGTATTCTTTGCTAAATCAGAAGGATTGACAGCCCATGCCAATTCAATTTCTGTACGTTTTCAATAAAAAAAACATAAAAAATTCTTATATATTGAACAAAAAAATATAGCCTAAAAAATGGTTTCGTTTGACATTTGTTTCAGAAAATGTATAATTATATAAAGTTAGAAAAATATAAATACTGATTACTAATCACGATTATTATTTCATAATTTCCTCTACAATTCATATAAGGAGTCAAATCCAAACTTTATAAGTGGCTTAATAAAAGGCGTAATAAGAGGCTTAATAAGAGGATTTTTGTATTAAATCATATGGAATAAAAATCGTGTCACATCTATCTATAGAAAGGAAAATAGGATGAGCGAAAGAAGTTCCTTAATTAACCGAAAAACCAAGGAAACAGATATCCATATGGAATTTTGTATTGATGGAAGCGGAAAATCACAAATTGAAACTAATATAGGCTTCTTCAATCACATGCTTGAAAGCTTTTCTCGACATGGATTTTTTGATATGAAATTATCTGTCCAGGGTGATTTATATGTGGATTCTCATCATACCATAGAGGATACCGGAATCGTTCTCGGCCAGGCAATCAAATCGGCTTTAAAGGATAAGCAGGGGATTAAGCGTTATGGTTCTTTTCTCCTTCCCATGGATGAAACTTTGGTACTTTGTGCCATTGATTTGTCCGGGCGCCCCTACCTTTCTTATGATTTAACATTTACAACGGAAAAGATCGGTTATCTGGATACTGAAATGATTAAGGAGTTTTTTTACGCGGTTTCTTATCATGCAGGAATGAATCTACATATTAAAATGATTCATGGTTCCAATAACCATCATATTGCGGAAGCAACATTTAAAGCCTTTGCAAAAGCTTTGGATGAGGCTACCCAAATAGATGAACGTATTCAAGGAGTATTATCAACCAAAGGAACGATTAGCTAATCCATTTCCTATTTTTTATATAAGATGTATGATGGCAAAATCCAATCATTAACTATGAAAGCCTTGGCTAAGCCAAACATTATCTAAAAA
>JGI24707J26582_10001347_pt1 | contig 19242 bp, 20 predicted proteins | sample BioPla1DNA1_FD_26582 | JGI IMG/M metagenome (IMG submission 26582)
ACCTCACCGCCGCACAGCGGGCCGGTCTTCAGAGGGTGGCAGAGTTTATGCAAGTGTTCGGCGGAACCGGCGTCCAGCAGGCGCTCGACACCGCGGTCTTTGACCTCCTCGATATGATCGTCGTCTTTCCGGTCGAGGATGAGAGTAAACTCACCGACAGCAAAGGCAGAGTGCTCCCCGATGCATTCCTCATGAAGCGTGGATCGACTCCCCGCGATCTCGCCTACCAGGTCCATACCGATATCGGTGAGGGGTTCCTCTATGCCGTCGATGCGAAGAGTGGGATGCGGGTTAAGGATTCCCTCGAGTTGAAGAGCGGGGATATCATCAAGATCGTCAGCGTCCGGAGATGAACCGATTACTCCTTCCCCGCCCGAGCGCCTCCACACAATAAACCGACAGAGATTTATATGCAGTCGGGGAATATCCGATCAGAATGAGTGGCGAGGTCTACCAGGCGCAGGTCCTCCGGAACTTCTTCGATACCATCACCGGAACGGATAGGAACCTGACCCGGATCTACATGTGCGTCCTGAGCCTCGCCAAGCTCCGGCTGGAGTCGCCTGAGAAGGTGACTTTCCTCGTAGACCAGCTCCGTAAATCCAAGCAGAAGCGGGAGCTCTCGATCGATATCCTTGACTACATGTGCGATGTGGCGCGCGACCTCGAACTTACCACGGTCCAGACAGCATTTGGTGTAAAGGACGTCAGCGCACTTGCAGACGATTTTGCCGCGATCAGCTCGACTCGCTCTGACCCCCCGCATGGGGAGTGCGGCACTTCACCCCGCGCCCCCCCAGGGGTAGTGATCGCGATAGCTTCCATAGAGCCCTGCGAACTTCTTCGCTGCTATATTGCCGCTGTCTTCCAGGTTCCGCGTCGGTACATCGTGAAGAGCATCCCAACCTGCAGGACAGTCCCGCAGATCACCGCAAGCCAGACCCCTGCAATCCCGATCCCGAGAAGGTCGGGGAGGATGTACGCCAGAGGTACCTGGAAGAGGACCATGGAAAAGAACGTGGCGTACATGGGTTTCTTCGTATCTCCAGCCCCGTTGAGCGCAAATCCGAGGACTATCGCGATGGCGATGAAGACGTAGAATGGCGCGACCGTGTGCATGTACGATATACCGATCTCGGTGCTCGTGCCGCTCGGNTCGAAGATCTCGATGAGTGAGGGGGCGGCAAAGAAGAATATCACTCCTACAAGCGCCATAAATCCACCNTTCATGAGCGCGGAGAGCCGCACACCCGCTTCCGCCCGCTCAGGCTTGCCAGCACCGAGGTTCTGGCCTACGAGCACGGCGGTGGCGGTCGCGACGCCGAACCCCGGCATGAGCGCGACCGTCTCGAGCCTTCCTACGATACCGTAGGCGGATATGGCTGCTGTCCCGAAGACCGCCACGATCGCCATCATCATCATGAAGGTGACGCTCCGGAGCCCCGACTGGACGGAGTTCGGGATGGCGACCCGGATCAGTCTCCAGACNAGGGAGAAGTCGATCTTCGTCCGGAGCGAGAAGGGAACCGGCGCTCGCCCGGTGAGGAGCAGGGCAAACGCTATGGAGAACGCCACACCCCGGGATATGACGGTGGCGTACGCCGCCCCGGCGACCCCGAAGGCAGGGACCGCCCCGTAACCGAAGATCAGGAGCGGGTCGAGGGCGATATTGAGTATGTTGGCAAAGATCACCAGGAACATGGGTGTGGTGGCATCCCCGCAGCTCTGGAACGAGGCGTTGATCACCCAGAGCTCGACCATCGTCGCTATGCCGGCGAAGAGGACCGCCAGGTATGAGGCTCCATAGGCTGCGACGTCCGGCTCCGCACCGAGGAAGAAGAGTATATCTTCAGCAAAGAGGGTACCCACAACGGTGAGGGTGATCGAGAACAAAAGCCCGAGGATCAGGGTGTGATAGACCGCTTTTGCCACCATATCGAGATCGCGCGACCCATAGTGGCGCGAGACAAACGCGGTGTTTGCGGTGACGAGGCCGATGATGACCGTCATGAGAACCATGACAACCGTGTTNCTCATCGCAACCCCGGCGATCGCCTCATGCCCAAGGCGACCGACGAAGAAGAGATCGACCAGTTCGAGGCCGCTCTGCAGTACGTTTCCGGCAACGATAGGCGCCGCTATCGTTATGAGTCCCCGGAAGAGATTTCCGTCTGTGAGATCGGTCATGCGGTCAGCTTTTCTCTATAAGACTCCAGGATCTGGATGATGAAGCGCTGATGNTCCTCGAGCGCCAGCTCATCGTCGGGGGAGGTCTCGACTCCGACAGCGTAGAGGAGGATCAGGGCGTTGTCGAGATCGAGCGTCGCAGGGATCTCGACCTGCTCCGGCCTGAGGTGGATGGCGAGATACTCATAATCATCCTCGGAAAAGGTATGTTCCGGGCTTGCCGTCATCCGGGAACGGGCGAGGTCGCCGGCGCGCTCCCGGAGGATCAGCAGGGCATCCTCAAGTGCGCTTGAGGAGAGCGGTTCGGCTGCTTCCAGCAGATCAAGCGCCTCCGTGCACCTCNCTACTGCGTTCTTATAAAGCCCGAACTTGTATATCAGAAAAGACTGCGCGACCGCATGCCCGGTCTCCTCATCTACCTCAGCGAGGAGCGGTTCAATCCGGCCGATATAGTCATTCAACATCTGCTTCATTGTTCTCTTCTCTTGTTTGGGCGCATTAAACAATTTCTCCACCCTGACTGTGAGGAGCGTAATCGTCGCCGCATAGAACACCTGCACGATCAANCCTTTGCTGATNTCGTTTGGCACGATGAAGATGAGGACTGCGTAGAGCGGTACAAAGAGCGAGACGATATCCCTCCGCGGTTTATTGTACGCCTGGTAGAAGAGGATGAACGAGGCCACCACGCATCCTACGATGCCTGCCCAGGCAGCGTACTCAAAACCGGCCGAGAAGAGCAGCATCTCAAGCCCTATCCCTCCAAACGCGACTGCGGGCACCCCTATCCAGAGGTGCGGTGTAGATCCAGGTGTGGTTGTGTCTGCCTTCATCGATTCGTTAGGAGTATCTGTGCTTGGCACATAAACAGGATTCTCTTTGACATTCAGGATGGTATGAGGTCGGGTATATCGACCTCCACCTCCTGATCCGCGAGAACGCTATGGAGCTTCTCGCGCTCCCCCGCATACGAGGTCTCCAGGATCTCCTGCTGGCTCTCAGCCCGGTCCCGCGCGCCACCCTTCACCTCGCGCTCCCTCTGAAGCTCTGAGAGGTGGGTGGTGAGGCGTTCCTCCTCGATCACGATCGGGAGCGAGGCGTAGGTCTCCTGGAGTGCTGCATACTGCCCCTGGATCTCCTTCCGACGGTGAACGATCTCCCGGAGCTCTGCAGGAAGGGTATCTGGGTCTGAGAAGAGGGCGATCTCCTCCTGGTTCTTGAGGACAAGATCCCCCTGCTGGATCAAGGTAAGCGTCGTCGGCATCATCAACTCGGTCAGACCTGCCAGACCGTCCTCGTTCTCAGGGAGGGGGGACGCATAGGCATCGAGGACCCGGTCGAAGTCTGCGGCTGCAGCATCACCTCCGACCTTCGTGGCCACCTTCCCGGCCTTCCGGAAGACGTGGAGGGCGGTGGTTCGGATGGATGTAGCCTGCCGCTTCACCTCTTGCTCTGCGTCATCGAGTTCCTGGATGCGCTCCAGAGTCTCCTTCTTTCTGGCATACTCCGGGCGCAGCCTGAGTGCTGCGAGGTCATCCTCAACCCTCTGGATCTCGTCGCCTACCTCCTCCAGCGTCGCCGCATAGTCCTGGGCTTGCCCGGAGGTAGCGGTATACTCTTCCCGTATCCGGATGAGAGACCCGTGCAGCTCCCGGATGCCCTCCACCTGCTGTCGGTCGTTCTGTGCCTGGGCGACAGCCTCCGTCATCGGGTTGATCGCCCTCCCGAGATCCCGTATAGCTGCGCGCACATCCTTCATCTCGTCGGGGTAGAGGGAGGACAGGTACTTCCCCTGGCCCTTCACCGTCTTGAGCGCGCTCTTCAGTATATCGGTGGCGGTTGCGTAGAAGGCCTCTGGGTCGCCGGATAGGTCGCGCGAGAGGATCTGGGTCATGGATTTCGTGAACTGGGGGAGCGCCTTTCGGGATATATCCCGGAGCCTGGGGTGGACTTTCTCCGCACCCTCCGCCTCCTCCATGCGGTTGATCGCCTCCCCGAGACGTTCGAGGGCGGCGTTGATGGCCTCCCTTGATGATGCTGTCGCATCAGAGAGGTTATCTCGTATCTCCTCCTCGCGGGCATCCAGCCATGATGGGAGGTCGTCAAATGAGAGTCCCGGTCTCTCCTTCTGTGGTTCAGTTCGCCCAAAAAGGTCTCGTATTCGCTTAAACATGAGTCTACCCGATCCCTGTGTACCTTAGTGATGGCAATCCCTATCAACGATCCCATCAATCACTTCTCACGATCCGTCGCAGACGTTCCACGCCACGGATCTCGCGGATGACGTCCACTACAGCGGGGGAGACCAGATGCTCCCAGGGTTCGCCATTGAGCATACGTCTCCTGATCTCGGTGCCGGAGTGTATCAGCCGTTCGTACATGTCAGGTGAATAGACGTCCACCCCGGCCTCGCTGAAGAGCTGCACAACCAGGGGATTACTGGAGTAGACGGACTCAAACGGTGGCGTCATCGACCGGACCTGGGCGACCCAGAGGGCGTTTCTCTGGATATCTTCGATGGGGATGACGTAGAACGGACATTCGAGGTTGTTGAGCGATCGGGTGATCATGAGCACCCGTTCCCCCGCCGTAAAGGGGTTTGCCATGGTGTGGGAGAGTTGTGCACTCCCGACCCCGATGACGATCTCGTCGACCAGGGATGCGATCCGCTTAAGCACCGAATGGTGGCCGTTGTGGTACGGCTGGAACCGTCCTATATAAAATCCTCTGCTCATCGTCGCCTACCTCCGTGTGCAATCTGCGCGGCAAACGCACCGGCTGTGAACCCTGCATCTATGTTCACGACAGCGAGGACGGAACAGGCCTGGAGCATACTTGCAAGAGCCGCCTCGCCTCCTCCCATATAGCCATAGCCGGTACTCACGGGAACGCCGATGACGGGCCGGTCGACGAGGCCGGCTACGATTGCAGGAAGTGTCCCCTCTCGCCCGGCGATCACGATGAACACATCTGCCGGAACGAGATCTCGAAGAGCCGAGAAGAGACGATGGATCCCGGCCACTCCAACATCGTACGCAGTCCTGACGATGCACCCCATCTCCTCGGCGATCACCTTCGCCTCCTCGGCGACGGGGATATCTGATGTCCCGGCCGTGAGGATGGCAACGGTCCCGCCCCGGCAGTCGCGGCTGGATGCGCCTTCAGTCGAGAGGATGACTGCCCGCGCTACCTCCCGGTGCTCCATCCGGATCTCCGGTGGAAGCCTGGCCTGCAGAGCCTTGATATGCTCCGGAAAGACCCTCGTTGCAACGCACCGACCCGTGGCCTTCGCCTGTGCAAGCATAATCTCCGCAAAGACTGCAGGTTCCTTTCCCTCTGCGAGAACCACCTCGGGCATGCCGCATCGCACACCCCGCCCGGTATCGATCCGGGCCATCCCGTCGAGCACTTCTATACGGAGACCTTCGATGGCGGCCGTCGCCTCGTCCTCAGATACCTCACCGTTACAATACATCCGGAGGATGTCCCTGATGGCAGCATTCGGCAACATAACCTGATAACAAAAATAGGAGGGGGAAGTATAATAGTACTCCATTCCATGTCGTATCTTACCTATATCGCAGGGTTCGGCGTTGCTGTCGTAGCATTTCTCTGGCTCCGCGACCTGCGGATCTTTTATAGGACTGGCCTCCCTGGTTATCGAAAGGCAGCTTACCGGGGTATCCTGTACACGGCGCTCGCCATGCTCGGATACTTCCTCACCAGTCTCACCCAAGATTGGGTCTTCCTCGGCCTCGGCCTGATCCTTGCGTCTCTCTACCTCCAGGGCCGTGTCGAGCGGGAGCGCGTGTGGCGCAACGAAGGCACGATTCAGCGCTTCTTCGGCAGTGTGGAGCGCACAAAAGATAAGGGTTCACGCAAGAGACCATAACTAGGGAGAATATTGAATGCTTCAGAAACCACGCGGAACAAGGGATTTTTTACCGGATGAGATGGAGCGGCGACGACTGATCGAGCAGCGGATGCGCGAGGTTTCCCGCCGGTGGGGATACCGGGAGGTCAGCACCCCCGACTTTGAACACCTTGAACTCTTCACGATGAAGTCGGGCGAGGGGATCATCCAGGAGATGTACACCTTCGAGGATAAGGGAGGCCGGCCGATGACGCTCCGGCCTGAGGTGACGGCTTCGGTGCTCCGGATGTATGTTAACGAAGGAAAGGTCTTCCCCAAGCCGATCCGTTGGTGTTATTTTGCCGACTGTTTCCGGTATGAACGTCCGCAAAAAGGCCGTTACCGCCAGTTCTGGCAGTTTGGCGTCGAGCTCATCGGCGCGGATACGGCGGGTGCCGACGCCGAGGTGGTCATGCTCGCCGACGATGTCCTTCGATCGAGCGGCGTCACGTTCGACCTCCGTGTCGGGCACCTCGCACCGATGAAGCATCTCCTCTCGGACCTTGCCCTCGGGGATCAGCGGACGGTTATGGCCTGCCTCGATAAGCGTGACCGGGAGGCACTTGCAGCGGCGCTCGATGAGAGGGGTGCATCCCACCTCTCCGATCCGCTTGCGGCGCTCTCGGAGTGCCAGACCGTTGCAGAGGTCTTTGAGATCGCAGGCGATGTGCCGGAGCGCGCTCGGATCGAGGAGACGTTTGCACTCCTCGACTCGCAGGGGATCGATTACCGGCCCGACTTCGGTATTGCCCGGGGTCTTGACTACTACACGGGAATGGTCTTTGAGGGATTTGCCAGAAATCTCGGCGCCGAGAACCAGATCATCGGCGGCGGGGCCTACCGGCTTGCCCACCTCTTCGGCGGGGATGACGTGGCCTCATGTGGGTTTGCCATAGGGTTTGACCGGGTCATGGTCTCGATCGGGGACTTTGCCCTCGCTCCCGAGACCGTCATCGGTGTTGTCTGCATGTCAGAGGCACGGGAGCGGGGGCTTGAGGTTGCCCGGGCCTTCAGGGATGCCGGGGTAAGGGCCGAGGTCAACCTCATGGAACGGGGGATGGGTGCCCAGATCGCCCATGCCGCAAAGACCGCGGATTTTGCTGTGATCCTCGGAAAGCGTGAGGTCGATGCCGGCACGGTGACCCTCAGGAACCTGCATTCNGGCGANCAGCAGGAGNTAAGCCTTGGAGAGGCCGTCGCTGAGGTAGCCCAGCATGGGGATCGCTGAGGATCTCGCCAGAGAACAACGGAGTATCAGCGTCGCGGAGTTCTTCGAGAAGAATAAGCACCTGCTCGGGTTTGACTCCCCGACGCGCGGCATCATCACCACGATCAAGGAAGCGGTGGACAACGCGCTCGATGCCTGCGAGGAGGCAGAAGTGCTCCCCGACATCTTCGTCGGTATAAGAAAGGTCGGGGATGATGTCTACCGGATAACCGTCGAGGATAATGGTCCGGGGATTGTGCCTGAGAACATCCCCTTCGTCTTTGGAAAACTCCTCTACGGCTCCCGGTTCCACCAGATCCGGCAGAGCCGGGGGCAGCAGGGTATCGGCATATCGGCGGCGGTGCTCTACGCCCAGCTCACGACCGGCACACCGGCGCTGGTCGTATCCCGGACGGGAGCCCGCGAAAAAGCGCACCGGTTCGAACTGATGATCAGGACCGAGACGAACGAGCCCCAGATCGTCAGTCACGAGGAGATCGACTGGGACCGGACACACGGGACGAGGATCGAGATCGAGTTCAAGAGCACCCTCGCCGCAAAGAAACGGCTGCTCGACTACCTCCGCCTCACCGCGATCGTAAATCCTCACGCGCGGATCACGGCCGATATCGATGGTGAGGTGACGTCGTTTGAGCGGGCGAGCGATGAGGTCCCACCGTGCCCAAGACCCGTCCTCCCTCACCCGCATGGGATCGAGTTCGGGGCGCTGAAGAGACTTGCTGATGCGAGCGACGGGACGGTTGAAGAATTCCTCATAGAGAGCTTCTCCCGGGTCGGGAAGAAGACNGCTGAGGAGATGATCGGGATCGCTGGCCTTAAGCCCACCCGGAGGGTGAGGAGGCTTGGCGCCGATGAGCTCAAGCTCCTCCTTGATGCCATGCAGGGCGTGAGGGTCCCGGCCCCGCCGGCGCAGCAGTGTCTCTCACCCATCGGGGAGGACCTGATCTGCAGGGGGCTTGAGAAGGAGATTCAGCTTGATTTTGTCAGAGCCCGGACGCGCCCGAGCGCCGTCCATAGTGGGCACGCATTCATCATCGAGGCGGCGCTCGGGTATGGGGGGAAGCTGCCCTCGGAGGGAAATGCCCAGATCTTCCGATTTGCAAATCGGGTTCCACTCCTCTACCAGCAGGGAGCCTGCACCATAACAGGTGCTGTCTCACAGGTGAATTGGAGAAATTACGGGCTTTCGCAGCAGACCCTCCCCGTAGGCCCGGCNCTCATCATGGTTCATGTAGCGTCCACAAACGTTCCCTTCACGAGTGAGAGCAAGGATGCGGTTGCATCCATCCCCGAGATCGAGCGCGAGATCGTGCTCGTCCTCCAGGAGCTCGGTCGGGAGCTGAAGGCCTACCTATCCCGCCGGGAGCGGAAGAAACAGCAGGATGACCGTGCCCGGGCGGTATGCTCGATCATCCCCGAGATCGCCGCCAAGGTGAGCGAGATCGTNGAGCTCCCCCTGGTGGATACATCCCCGCTCGAGGGNAGGATCATGCGAAAAGTCGTGGCCAAGAAGCAGACGAATGATGGGAAGGTCTGTATCAGGGTGACCAACTACACGANCAGCGAGGTCGCACTCACCCTCTACAACCTCTCCTCTGATACGGCGGAGGATGCAGAGCCGCAACCCGACTTCGTGGATGATATCGGTGGAGAGTACAATAAGGTCTGGCGGTGNAGGCTCGATGTCGGTGAGGCCTGGCAGGTTCTCTACACAGGGGNGGGCGATGGGGTGCTTGATCTCCGTGGTGTTGAGGATACCATGAAGGTGGTGGTGGATCTCGATGTCTAGGGAAGAGATGGATGCTCTTGCCAAGGAGCGTCTGGTGGGTATCGCCCGCACCTGGTATGAGCAGATGCGGGATGGTATCGTGCCGTATGTCAGGTTGCCGACGCGGACGAAGCATAATATCGAGTACGATGATGAGAGCGAGGTCTGGAAGTATGGTGATAAGGAGAGCACCCGTGCGGCGACGACCGAGAAGAGCGCGGTGCATCTCCTGAAGATGGCCTACGTCATCGGGTTTTTGAAGCAGCAGCTCGTGGAGAACCGGTCATCGACCTTGAGGGAGCTCTACTACATCTCTGAGGGCTGGAAGAGAGCGAAGTTCTCGGCCCAGGATGAGAGCAACCTCTTGATCGAAGATCTCGAGATCATCACCGACGTCCAGCGGGAGGCGTTCCACCTCCGGCCCGAGGAGGACGGTGCTTCAATCTTCGGGCCCCTGCGGATACGGGAGACGACCCGGCGGGGCGTGCGCGAGATGCACTGCCAGGAGGATGTCGGGGAGGCGGGCTACCCCATCCCAAACAACGTTGATACCCTTGACTTCGTCGACCATGACGCAAAGTTCGTCATCGCCATCGAGACCGGCGGTATGTATGCCCGTCTGATGGAGAACGGGTTTGATGAGGAGTACGGGGCGATCCTGGTCCATCTCAAGGGACAGCCGGCGCGCTCCACGCGGCGGGTCTTACGGAGGCTCAGCGACTCACTTGATCTCCCCGTCGTGGTCTTCACCGACGGCGATCCGTGGTCCTACCGGATATACGCGAGTGTCGCCTACGGCTCGATCAAGAGCGCCCATATGTCTGAACTCCTGGCGACGCCGCAGGCGCAGTTCGTCGGGGTGCAGCCTACCGATATCTCAGACTATGATCTTCCCTCTGATAGACTCACCGAGCAGGACGTCAACGCGCTGAAGGCGGAGCTGACCGATCCCCGGTTTGCGACTGAGTATTGGCACAACCAGATCAACCTGCAGCTCGAGATGAAGCTGAAGTCGGAACAACAGGCGTTTGCAAGTAGGGGTCTTGATTTCGTGACGAAGGAGTACCTGCCGACGAGGTTGTCGGAGATGGGGGTTATCTAGGGGAGAGGGGTCGGGCCCCTTCAGTCAGAAAGGAGCGCTCTCACCGTCCTCACCTTGTTTCGGATCGACGATCGGCTGAAACCGAAGAAAGAGCTGATCTCCTGCCCTATGGGAGGAGCGCCCCTCCCTGGCCGTATTAGGTCCATATCCTGGCAAACAGCGTAGATTATTGCTGCACTCCAGAGGGCTGCATCTCCCCGCATGAGCGGTGATGACGGATGATCGAGCAGATCTTCAAGGATCTCGCTACAGCACTCAAGGATGGTGTCGTCCCTGAACCGCCTGCAGAAGTCCTCGCACTTTGTGAAGATTATGGGGATGCGCAGATCTTCGAGGTGCATGTCCGGCATCCCGCCCTCGAACAGGGCTGAGAGTTCTTTCTGGATCCCCTCGTCATCGAGATCAAACCCGGTCATCTCGGCGAACTCCTCCACCGCGAACCTGAAGAACGCATCCACGTCACCTGTATCGATCCCCTCCTCCTCCGCCCTCATCAGGATATGCTTGAAGACGGTCTGGCTCTTCTCAGGGTTCGTGGCAGCCGTCTGAAAGGCGCATTCCACCTCTTTGAGAGCGGTTATGAGCTCTGAGGCGTTCGTGATGCGGCCGGACGCCTCCATGCGCTCCAGGAACCGGCAGAGGATCGGAACGGCGTTCTCCGGCCACTCGTCCGGGAAGATCAATTTCTGTGATAGGTCCTCGATCAGGCACCTCTGCACGTTCGTAGCGCTCCACGCACCGATATCTGCCCTGTAGAGGAGATACATGAGGGTGCAGAAAGATATGACCGTGTCAGCGGCCATGTTGCCTCCCTTATCCCCGTATGCCGCTATCTCTGCCTCAAGGAACGCATCGATATCAGGTCCGACATCCTGCATGATTGCGGTGATGGCGGCGTCGGTCTTCTCCTCATCGTTGAGCAGGGCACTGTCAGGTTCGTCAGGGTCGATCTCCTCCATGTTCCATCCCGGAGGATACCAGAGAAGGGCGGTGCCGGGATCCTCGACGTAGTCACAGGTGCCGATTCCGGGAGAGTTCGAGATCGTACCCGCGTAATCAGGGTCATGGGCGCCCGAGTCGAAGCACCTGCGGCAGTAGTAGCCTGCGAGATCCCCGTAATGATCGTACAGTGCAAGGTCGGCCTTGCCGCCGCAGATCTCACAGGGTATGGTCGGCGGACTGTTCCGTGCTATCAGACAGAGTGTACCGTCGTCCGGCGGGATGATCGGCGTCTCCCCGACCACCTCGAGGTCCAATGATACGATGGGGTCAAAGCTATAGTGGTAGGTGAATTTGCTGCCCGGAGCGATGATGTCTGTGAGAGGAACGTCCATGGCGCCTGAACTGGGTTCGTCGTCCGTTTCGTATATGACGTCTTCTATCAAGAAAGAGCTCATACGCTCGCAATCCTCCATCCATACGTCGCGGATCAGGAGCTCGAGATCTCCAAGCCGGGCATCATGGCGCGCGAGGACCACCAGCCAGTAGTTTTTACTCTGCTGCCCCTGTATCGTGATGAGGAGTGAGGGCTCCTCTCCGATGGGCCAGCCTGATGCCTGAAGGCACTCCATACCGTGCTTCAGGGCCTCCTGTTTGGTCACAGAGGCCCTGCAGAGCAGGCAGGTGCCAAGTGTGATCTTTGATATCATTCTCATAAGGTATGTATGACTACTATAGGATAATGAATGATCGTTGACACAGAAGTGCGATCGAAAAAGCTCCCCTGCATGCTCAGATTGTCGGATCCCGCCCTCTGATCCATCGGACCTGTGTCCGCAAAGATTGCTGGGAGGTGCCATGCCTGAAGAATGGCAACCGCCAACGACTTCGCCTTCTACGGTTGCCGGGGGCACTTTCGCACCGCGCAGAGTGTTTTAATGTCGGGCGGGGTCAATCAGCCGATCGATGTTACGAACTATGGTTGTGATCGATAGGGTCCGAAAGGATGGGCTTGTCTTCGCCTCAGACTACACAGACTGCGACCACTCGATGGAGGGGTTTCGGAAGGTCATGTTCCGGGTGAGGGAGGGGGGCCCCCTCAAGGTCGGGTCGGCGTACTCGCTTGAGTGCGAGACGGAGGATGTACTCAAGCCCTTCGTGCAGAGGAGTCGGAGCGGGAAGACGACCTACCACTATCCCCAGAGATTCTACCACAAGATCACGAACGTCACCCTGGTGTCAGCCAATCCCGACGCGGACCTCCTGTTCGATCTCTGACCTCTCTTTGCGCGCGGTCTATGAGTGACTTAGCGTCTCGAGTCAGGCGCCCGGGGGCCTCCGTAGCGCACTTTGCCTGCACATGGGCGCCCGGGGGTTTGTGGTAACTCAGTCAGGGAGAAGTGATCTCATCATTCTCACCTTGTTTCGGATCGACGGCCGCTCAAAGCCGAAGAAAGAACTGATCACCTGCCCCAGGGGCGGGGCACCCCTCCCTGGCCGTATTAGGTCCATATCCTGACAGACAGCGTAGATTATCGTTGCACTCCAGAGGGTTGAATCTCCTCGCATGAGCGGTGCATCCGGATGATCGTAGAGGTTTACAGCGATCGTCCTACAACGTTCAAAGACGGCCTCATCTTCGAAAAATTGGCTGCAGAAGTCCTCGCACCGCTCCAGGATCATGGTGGCGCTCAGTCTGCCGGCGAGTATATCGAGTTTTCCGCTCTCACGGAGGTCAGAGAGTTCCTTCTGAACTTCTTCGTCGTCAAGGTCAAGCCCGACTATATCGAGGAATTTTCTTATCGCGAAGTCAGTGAATATGTCTATGTCATCTGTATCGACGCCTGCATCCTCTGCCTCCGTCAGGATGTGCTTGAAGAGGGCCTGCGTCTTCTCGGGGCATGTGGCTGCCTCCTGAAAGGCAGGTTCCACCTCTCTGAGGGCTACGCTGAGCTCAGAGGCGTTTGTGATGCGACCGGATACCTCCATGTGCTCCAGGAACCGGCAGAGGATCGGGACGGCGTTCTCCGGCCACTCGTCTGGGTAGATCGGGTTCTGCGATAGGTCTTTGACCAGGCATCCCTGCACGGATGGAGCGTCCCATGCATCTATCGCTGCTCCATAGGTGAGCTGCATGAAGATGCAGAAGGCCATGACGGTATCCCCGGCCATACTGGCGATCTCCTCCCCGTATGCCGCCTCTTCAGCCTCGACAAATGCATCGATCTCTGGTCTGGCGTCCTGGGTAACGGCGGCGATCGCGGCGTCCATCTCTGCCTCTTCGTCGTTCGGGAGACCTTCCAGGATCCCCTCTGGAGCGATCTCATCCGCGCTCCATCCCGGAGGATACCAGCGAAGTGCGGCGCTGGGATCCTCAACGTAGCCACAGGTGCCGCTCCGTGGAGAGTTGGAGATGATCTCAAGATCGTCAGGATCGTGATCGATCATTGAGAGGCATTCGCGGCAGTAGTAGCATAGGCAGTCTCTGTCATGATCTTCCAGAGTAAAGGCGGCCTCGTCGCCGCAGAGATCGCAGGGTATACGTGGTCGGCTGTTTCGTGCGATAAGGCAGAGTNATCCNTCAGGTGGGGCAATGGATGCCTCCTCGATCACCTTCAGCTCTAGTGACGTCGTAGAGCCAAAGTCGTAGTCGTAGATGAATGTGCTACCTGGAGCGACGACGTGTGAGAGGGGGATGTGCATGTCGTCTGTATAGGACTCGGGCTCCGAGTAATAGGCGTCATCCCCGATCCTGAAGGCGCTAAGATGCCCGCAACACTCCACCCAAACGTCGCGGATCAGCTGGTCGAGATCTCCTAACCGGGCATCGTGGCGCGCGAGAACCACCAACCAGTATTTCTTTTGGTAGCGCCCCTGTGCCATGATGAGGAGCGAGGGTTCATCTCCGGTGGGCCAGTCTGACGCCTGGAGGCAGGCGGTGCCATGTTTAAGAGCGCTCCGTTTTGTCACAGAGGCTCTGCAGAGCAGGCAGGTTCCGGATGAGACCTTTTGTGTCATTCATTTGAAGGTATGATTATCATGGGATAATTGAATGATCGTGGGTTCTGGTACCCCTTCCATCTCATGCAGGAGCTGGAGGAGGTCTTGCGCGACTGGGAGTGGCATCACTCAAACTCCGCGAGCGCCACCACCGGCACTGCTTCCAGGTCATCGAAGACCATCGGGTAAATTCGCAGGATCCAGGGTTCTTCGAGCAGCTTTCCGTAGGAGAGATCCACGTCTTCGAGCAGGAAGATCTGCGGGGACCGGCAGAGGAATGCGCAGTGAGCTTTTCTTCCTTCTTCGGCGTTTGCAGGTGTGGCGATGGATATGGTATCGATCCCGAACAGCCTGATGGCCGGGCCTTCCCGGCAGAGAAAGTCCGGCACCTCAGGGTGCACCCAGGGGTGCCTCTCCGCGTAGGTCTCCGGGTCGTTCTCCCGGATCTGGCTGCTTCCGGTCCTGATGAAGAGCGCGCGGGTGTTCCGAACCGCATCGAGGTGGGGGAGGAGATCGGGGATCCGGATAGGCTCCTCGCCGGTCTTTGGTATATCGATGCACTGCGCGGGCTCAAAGACCGCTTCCGGCGCAAGGAGGGTTCTGACCGAGCCCCCGCCTGGGCAGAAGTGGCGGGGGAGGTCGATGTGGGTCCCGGCGTGGCTTGATGCGGTGATCAGGCTTTTTTCTTCGGCATCGCCTCGTTCGAAGGACTTTATGAGGGTTATCGTGAGTGGTTCCGTCCCGGGGTAGAGTGGGGACTTCTGGTTCAGGGGGTATGAGATTGGGATGAGCATACGCTCCCCCGTAAGTACTCTTGGAGTTCATGAAGGTTCGCCACGATCTTTTCCACCCCGGGGCGGCCGACAAACCGGTTCGGATCCCCGGGCGGGATCCTGGCGACGAACCGCACTCCGGTCTCGTATGCTGCCTCCCAGTCGTTCGGGGCGTCGCCGACGAAGAGGGCTTCAGATGGTGCGGCGCCGGTTTCGTCGAGGATCTCCCTGATACATTCAGCCTTCGGTGTCGGTGAGCCGTAGATCCGGGCGAAGTATTTTGTGAGATCCCGGCGGCGGGCGATCTCGCGCATCTCGGCCTCTGGGGTTGCGGAGACGATATAGAGCGGAGCACGCCTGAGCAGTCTCTGAGGAGTTCCTCTGCGCCATGGACGTAGGGGACGGTGAGCATGGCATCAAAGATCAACCCGACGTACTCGCTCGCGAGTCGCTCTTCCTGCTCGGGGGTGAGGGGTTCGTTGAGGATATTTGCGTAGATGTGGCGGAATTTGTCGTACCGGGACATCCCGCCGTTATCGAGGTGGAAGGTGATGATCTCGTCGAGGTGCTCGGGGGCGAAGGAGAAGATCTTTTGGAATGCGATGGCCTTGAGAGCGAGGGATTCGACGATGACGCCGTCGAAGTCGAGGATGAGGGTGGTGAGCATAGTTCACACTTTTTTCGTTTGTTCATTTATGGGTTCCCAGTGTGTTTAGGTATAGATGTCTCATAGGCTTGCCTATGCAGTTTATCTGTTAGTCTGCTTTTTTGCAATGTCTTTTGCTTATATTGATCGATAAACCTAATGTATTTCAAATATAGATGCATAAGCTATCTAATCTGAATCTAATGGCATTGGTAGCTTTCTGACACAAACCATAATGTGGGGAGATCGAAATATTAAACTGTCCGGAGAATGGCATGAGAGTTTGTATACTCACGACTGTTCACCCTTACAATGATCAAAGGATATTCTTTAAAGAGGCGCACAGTCTGGCTAAGCACTTCCCAGTCATCCTCATTGCACCAGATGAATTTGAGTGGTCAAAGACCGTTGACAGTATCCACGTTGTTACCGTTAAAAGGCCAAAAAGTAAACTGCTACACTTTGTAACGCTCTGGAGGGTATTCACTGCTGGACTCGAAACAGATTGTTCTATCGTACACTGCCATGAACCAGGTTCACTTCTAGTCTCCGTTTTACTTAAGATACTACAGGGTAAACGAATAGTCTACGATTCTCATGAACATTATGGCGCTCTCATTGCATCGGACCCCCTGTTTCCACAACCAATTAAGAGAATTATAAACGCCGCAACAGATCTCTTCGAACGCCTTCTGATCTCATTTGCAGACGCTATTATCACAGTTGATGAAGACCTCGCAGAAAAATATCGCCGGTTTGGACATAAAGATGTCTCAATTGTACCTAATTACCCGCAACTCGAAGCTTTTGACTCTATTCCGGCAAGTGATCGTGACTGGGATCTCATCTATGTTGGTGGGATCTCGGATGAGCGTGGCATCTTTCAGATGATTGAGGCAGCGGAGCGAACAAACTGTAGCCTTGCATGTATTGGCTATTATACTAATATGCAGAACGAGGAAGTGATAAAAGAGTACATTAAAGAGCGGGAATGCATCAATGTGCACATCATCGGATGGCGGCCGCAGCCGGATGCGATTTCAGCCATAAAATCTTCGAAGATCTGTTTTAGCATTCTCCACCCAAGCCCAGTATGGGATACAGCTGTTCCTGTAAAACTCCTTGAATACATGTCCTGTGGAAAACCGGTCATAGCGAGCGATCTGCCGGGGATTAGTAGTGTAGTCAAATCAGCAAAGTGTGGGCTGACAGTCAACCCCTCGGATGTTGATGCTATTGTGGCCGCAATTCAGTACCTAGTGGAGCATCCGAAGACAGCGGCTGTGATGGCGGAAAACGGGAGACGAGCCACTGAAATAAAGTACAATTGGAGCGTGGCAGAGGGTATATTGCACGACGTAATGAGCTCCCTTACGCATTAGGATTGCTATTTTACAGTTAATTCGGCGTGAATCATCGCTTTCCTCCATAATTTTTTAGCCTAACTCATTCCCTATCCGCTACTCTCTAATCGCCTGAGACTTTTGGGATGAGGTCCACGTATAAATGATTGAGAGTATCATCTTTCAGTTTTTGCCTTAACATCCAATTGAACTTATATCAACAGAGAGAGTTTTGCTATCTGCGTGCATCTCCCCTACAATCGAGCAGTGTTTCGTAGTCTTGCTCTAACTTTTCCATGACTTTCGTTTCATCGTGCCATCGCTCGAGATACGCCCTTCCTTCCCGAGAAAAGTGTTCTTGAAGCGAGTGATCATCGGCAAGCGACGCTATTCCAGTCATCAAGGTATTGATGTCGTCTCGCTGAAAATTCACCACCGGGACTTGGCCCGTGATCCCCGTAAACTCCTGATTGATATATGTGACTACCGGTTTTCCAAAAGCCATCGCCTCCTGTTCTAATTTCCCATACCAGCCAATATGAGTTTGTCCTATGATGATGTCTGCCTGTTTGTATTCCTCCAACGCCTGCCTATAAGGGATACTCGCAAGAAGGCGGAAATCAATGTTATAACCTCTCGATTTGAGCTGGGTGATGGCGTTAATGATTATTGGAGTCCCTTTGTAGTTATTTCCATGTGCTTTGGAGCCAACCGCATGGACGATCCGGAGCGGTTTGTTCTGATCCTCTTTATCCTTGACGCCTACATATCTAAACTGATCTAGGTTTATGGGTGTCGGAAGCCACTCAGCGTTAGGAGCGTATTCGATCAGATCTGGTGTACTAACATACTGTATGTCAGCAAAGCGGTCTATCATCGGCCATGGCTTTCCGCGGGAGCGGAGATCAGATCCATGAAAGTGATGGACAATTTTTAGGTCCATGCATTTCCAGAGAGGATAGTCGATATGCAATGCAAATCCGCTGTACGAGTTGACATGTAAAATATCGTAGTTTTTTACGAGTCTTAAGAGATGGAACGTCTTCTTGATCCCGTAAAGGGGAATAATCTTACGTACTAGTGAGCATGGTGTGTAGTCAAAATCGCACCCATATTTGAGGATATCAGGATAGAATGCTGTGTTGCATAAATCTGATCCTTTGACCAAAAGTAGAAAGTGCAGGGCGTCCCTTCCGCCCCATCATGACAAAGAAAGAACGCTGGGGACGCCCATATATTGACAATCGGGACTGGAGTATATATAATGAACGCCTGGTCGAGCGTGGTGAATTTTATCTCTCGATCGACTTCATCGACCAGTGGGATGATCAGCTTTCGCAGATGAACGCCGGCAAGCGTGGTCGGCCATTCCTGTATCCTGAGGGGTTCATTGAGTGGATGGCTCGTATCCGCGCTCTCCTGCAGATGCCTTACCGTCAGATGGAAGGATTTGTTCGGAAGCTTGCGGAATTCATCCCTCACCTCAAGGCAGCCGATTATACTACCCTCTTCCGCCGGATCAAATCCATGGATCTTTCTCTTTTCGTAACGCCCGAGATCCTTGCTGAAGATATCATCGTCGCCGCCGATAGCACCGGAATCAAGGTCACGAACCGGGGAGAGTGGATGCGCGAGAAATGGAGAGTTCAGCGTGGTTGGATCAAGGTGCATGCTATGGTTGACACCGAGACCAATCTGGTTCTCGGCCTGGAGATCACCGATGAATCGGTACAAGATGACCAGATGTTCATCCCGATCCTCGACCAAACCCAGCTGCACTGTGGCGAGGAGCACTCAGTGAATCGGGCACTCGCTGACGGTGCTTATGACCGCAATGCACTCTTCAACATCCTTGAACATCGGGGAATTGCCTCGGGCATCAAAACTCGAGCCGATGCCGCGACGCACTCAACCGGGTCACCGTATCGAGCCGAATGCGTAAGAAACCGAAACCAATTGGGTGGATATCAAGCGTGGTCGAAGGTAGTCGCATACGGGATGCGGTGGAAGGCAGAAGGGTGTTTCTCGGCTTTCAAACGAATCTTTGGGGAAGGAGTACGGGCAACGTCCCGAGAGGGAATGTTTCGCGAAATTCGAATGAAGATGAACTGTTATAACATGTTGATTGTCTGGCAGCCGGGTTGAAGGTGAATAGTAGGAGGGAAACTGCTACGTAATTGTGCAACATAGTTTCCAAGGCTGAGCAAAACATAACCTTTGTTCCCCCATCCCGGTGCATAATCCGGGTCTGCACGGATGGCCTCATCAAAGTAGACCAGTTTCTGTAGGGGATCGAGTGCCCTCTTTCCCTCATTGATCAGGCGTTTTGCCTTCTTTGTGTCC